>Ga0182024_10000315_pt1 | contig 121529 bp, 102 predicted proteins | sample P32metaG_FD_120480 | JGI IMG/M metagenome (GOLD analysis project Ga0182024, IMG submission 120480) | Permafrost microbial communities from Stordalen Mire, Sweden - P3-2 metaG (Illumina Assembly) | ecosystem: Environmental > Terrestrial > Soil > Wetlands > Permafrost | place: Sweden: Stordalen... | reverse complement strand
GCTGGAGAAACCAATCGTGATTGTGGTGCCAACCGTATCTCCGTGGACGAGGCCGACCACACTGCTGGTGGCGAAGGCGGGCAGCACCGCCCCATAGGCTTTACTGGTGCTTTGCACGTTCACGGTGAGCGGGGCCTGATTCGCCGTGAAGCTCTGCGGCACGTTCGCGGCAGCCGCGTAGGAGCCGCCGCCCGCCTGGCTGGCGATGATGGCGCAGGGTCCGGTTCCCACCACGCTCACCGCGTTCCCGGAAACCGTGCAGACCGACAGGGTTGTGGAAGTGAAGGTGACGGGCAGCGTGGAAGTTGCCGAGACGCCGTTTATCAAAAAGACTGCGCCGTAGGTTTGAGCGCCGATGGGGCCGAAGCCAGTGATCGTCTGAGTCAATCCGACGTTGGTCAGCGCGAAGGTCGCGCTGGCTGCCGTCGCCTGATCCGGCGTGGTGCCGCTGGCGGTGACGTTATACGGACCGCCGGCAGTCGCATTCGCGGTGAAGGCGGGCGCGGTGGCTACGCCGCTGGCGTTGGTGGTAACGGTTGCGCTGGAGCCGAACGTGCCGCTCGCGCCGGTGCCGGGCGCGGTGAAGGTGACCGACACTCCCGGGACCACGCTTGCGCATGCGCCGCACGATTCCGTAGCTGTGGCCGCGAGGGACGTGCCAAAAGCCGCGCTGACGTTCGCGGACTGCGGGGTGCCTGCGCTTGCCGCCAGCGCGACGCCCTGTAGCTGAACTGCGCCGATATCGATCACGTTGTTTGCGAGACGCAGGAAGCCGGAGCCTCGCTGGTCGGTATCGGTTAACAGGAAGCCCGCTGTATTTCCCGCACCGAGGGCGGGACTGTTGCCGTTCGGGAGCATGGTTTGCGTAGGTCCGCCGTTGTTGGCGAGAGCGCTCAGGTGAGGATTGAGCGGCGTGCCGGCAGTTCCCACCTGGTCGCCGTTTGAGCCGTTGGCGATCGCGCTGATTCCTGTGCCGATGCCAATCAGGTTGTGGCCGCCATCCGTGAATGAGCCGACACCATCGGGAAAGCCCCCTAGATCGGTATTCCCCGCCAGAATAGTATTGGTCAGCGTAATGCCCCTGCCGGCGATTCCACCCCCCTCGCCGCCGCTGCCTGTTTGGTCATTTCCGGAAATCGTGGAGTTTTTCACCACCAGTGTGCTGATGCTGGAAATTGCCCCAGCCTGGGAAGTGCCGGTATTTTTGGGGTCAGTCGCCGTGTTTCCAGTAATGGTGGAGCCAGTGATAGTGGTGACGCCATTGTTGGCGTTGATCGCCCCTCCCACTCCTCCGGCACCGCCCCCCCCGACCGCGATATTTCCCGAAAACGTGCTGTTCACAATAGTTGCTGTACCCTCGTTGAAGAGGCCGCCCCCCTGCCCTCCGGTTCCGCTGGCATTATTGTTCGAGACAGTGCACTGATTGATGGTCAGGGTGGCACCCGAGTTGTTAAAAATGCCGGCGCCGAGTCCGCTGTTCGTCTGGCTATTGCCGGTGACGACGCACGAACTCAGCGTCAACACTCCGTCGTTGCGGACTCCGCCGCCGCCTGTCGTGTTGCCGTTATCCAGGCCATGCTGAATGGTGAGGCCGGAAATGGTGGCGGTGATTCCGCTGGTCACGTAGAAGACCTGGTACGCGCCGCTTCCATCGACCGCCAGGATGGAGGCGCCGGGTCCGATGATATTCATGCTTTGAGTGAGTGCGGGCAAAGCGCTACCCAGGACAATGTTGGTCGTGACGCCGGAAAAAGTGATTACGGCGGGGGAAGGCGAGGCGTTGGCATTGTTAATCGCCGCGCGCAGCGAGCCCAAGCCGCTGTCGGACGAGTTTGTCACGACGAACGACGCCGGAGCGTTCACGACGATGTTGCCGCTCACGCCGGTAATGGAGGTGGTTACTGTATCCGTAGCCGTAATTGTCTCGGTAGCCGCGGTATTCAATGTGGCCAGGAAGGTTCCCGTGCCGTTTGTAAGCGTGGAATTCGCAGGTAGCGCGGCTGCGCTATCGGTGCTCGTGAAGTGTACTGTGCCGGAATAGCCCGTGACGGTATTGTTGCCCGCATCCTTTGCGGTTACGGTGACGTTGAAGGCGAAGCCGACGGTTTGCGGGGATGCGGCCGATACGCTGAAGTGCGTGGCGACCCCCGGATTGACTACGATGCCAGGCGTCGTACCGGTGATCGAGCCCGTCACGGTGTCGGTGGCCGTGATTGTCTGATTTCCGGCGGTATTCAGAGTTGCCGAGAAGGTTCCCGTGCCGTTGGTGAGCGTGGCGTTCCCCGACAAATTGGCTGCGCCGTCGGTGCTGGTGAAGTGCACGGTTCCGGAATATCCGGTCGCCGTATTGGAGAACTGGTCGAGTCCCGTTACCGTCACGTTGAAGGCGGTTCCGGCGGTTTGCGGCGACACCGCGCTGACCGTGAAATGCGTCGCGGGTCCGGGATTCACCGTAATCGAGACGGACCCGGCGAGCGCGTTGAACACTGTGTCGGTGGCCACGATCCCCTGAATACCGGCCGTCTTCAGCGTGACCGGGAATGTGCCGGTCCCGTTGGTTAGCGTGGAATTCGCCGGCAACGTTGCCGCTCCGTCGCTACTGGTGAAAAGCACCGTGCCGTTATATCCGGTCACGGTGGCGTTGCTGGAATTGAGCGCCGTGACCGTGATGTTAAACGCGACTCCGGCGGTTTCAGGAGATGTTGCGGTAACGCTGAAATGCGTGGTCGCCTGATTCACGGTTACCGACGTTGTTCCCATGCTGCTTAACCACGCACCGGTGGGGGGATTGTAGATCGCCGTGATGTTATTGGCGCCGACAGGCAACGTAGTACTGGAGAAGCTGGCCTGGCCGCTGCCGTTCAGCGCGACGGTGCCGAGGGTGGTGGGGGTCGCCGCACTGTCAACAAAGGTCACAGTGCCGGTGGGCGTTCCGGCGCTGGAAGTGACCGTCGCGGTCAGCGTCTCTGCTGCACCGGCAACCACGGGGCTCGGCGAAGGCGATACTCCGGTGGACGTGGCCGCCAGGGCCACCGTCAGTTGCAATCTGTTTCCGCTGACGATCTGAATATCGGCGATGAGCCCCGGCGCGAGGTTGACGAAACTGAAATCCGACGTGCTGAACGTGGTGCTGGTAAAGGTCATCAAACCATAGATCCCAGGTCCACCCGTGTTTTGAAAATCGAACTGGAAGGTCCCCGCGCTGCCCTTAGTCAGCACTCCGCCGACGGCAATGTCATCCGATGGCATATGGGTAAAGAGGTTGAACTTCATCATCGGCGTGCCGGCCGATCCATTCCAGGTGAGATTTCCAACGATCGCCTGCGTCTCCGGAATACCCGCACCGATTCCCGGCTGCAAGATGCCACCGGGGCTGAGCACTACGTTTGGATAGACAGTGCCAGCGCCGCCGAGCACCGCGCCGTTGGCCACGGTCACGTCGCCGGATGTCGTGAGTCCGAGAATTCCGACCACTTCCGTGAGCCCGGCGTTGATCGATGTCGTGCCCGTATAGGTGTTATTGGATGCGTTGATCACCAGCAAGCCGGCCCCGTTTTTCACCAGCGACCAGGACCCGGGGCTGCTCGTCCCGCCGAGACCGGTTTGATCGGCAATGCCGTCGGCGTCGTTCAGCGTCTGGCCGGTATCGGGCGCGAAGGTGATGGTGCCGCTGCCACCGTTGTTCGCGTCGTTGCCCTGGAGGAAGATGCCGCCGAATGCGAGGGTGCCGGGGCCGCCGTTGGTGCCGCCGTCGCCCGTACCGCCTCCTCCGTCAAGAGCCGTATTTCCTGTGACGGTCGATGTCCCGCTGACGGTCAGAAAACCACCTTGCTCAACAAAGACCGCGCCGCCGAATCCGGCCCCGCCGCCGCCACCGCCCGGGCCGGCGGCGGCGGCACCACCGCTGCCGCCACCGAAGCCGCCCGCCCCACCGGGAAGGCCTCCAGCGACGGCGCCCGCGCCGCTCCCGCCCCCTCCAAATCCCCCGGCCAGACCTGCGACGGGGAACCCGCCGGCGCCACCGCCAAAACTACCGTTGTTATCGATAGTGCCCCCCCCGGTGCCCAGGCTGGAGTTGCCGCCTCGACAGCCGCAAGCGCTGGCACCGCCGTTGCCTCCCGCAGCTCCGTTAGCGGCATTATTCTGCACGATAATGTTGCTAATCGTGACGTTCGCGCCAGTCCCCACGAACAGCGCGCCACCCAAACCCGCGCCGCCGCCTCCGCCGCTGGAAGTCCCGTTGCCGTTCTGTCCCGCCTGGCCCTGCGCTTTGCTGTTCTGGATCGTCAGGTTCGAGATGGTCACCGTGACGTTGCCCTGAACGACGAACGCGCCAGCCTGCGCGATACCCACTGTCGCGGTAGGTCCGGCCACGATGGTGGTGGCGCCGACGCCATTGATGGTCACCGAGTGGTTGACGGTCACGCTTTCCGTATACGTCCCGGCGGCGACATTGATCGTATCGCCGGGGTTGGTGGCGTTCACCGCCGCCTGGATCGTCGGGGAATCGCCCGGGACATTAATCGTCACTGCCGACGCGATGATCGGGCAAACACAACACAATAGAATGAACGAACGGAACATTACACTCTCCTCCGAGATGGGACCTCGTGGATGCGAGGCTCTCACGCAATTAGAACAAAGTACAAGTATCGGAAAACAGAACGCCGAGCGTCCAAATTGTGGCTTGGCGAGTGTATCGAATCGCACATCACGGAGGTGTGCGGGAGATGCGAAGGCGGTCGTTTTTTTTCAGGCTACTTTTCGTCAGGCCGTTTTTCGCGTGGCGAGAGCTTTCTTTGCGAGCACTTTCTTTTCTTTGCGTGGCAGCCGAGCCTTATTCTTCGCAACGAAGCGTCCGGTTATTTTCCTGCTGCGGCGGGCAGGTGGTGGAGTGGGGGTAAAGACGGATTTGGCCAAAGCGGCTACCGTTCCGGCGGCGCCTCCGATAGCCACTGCGGTCTCTTTCAACAACGAGTCATCGGAATGCGAGGTTTCGGCGTGGCTTTTCATGGTGTCTTAGAGTAGCAACCCAAGGGCCACCACGGTCTTTGACGAACCCTGCCGCTCTATTCTGCGTCTAATCCGATAGATAACAATGACGACCATATCCGAACACGCACGGAAGACGAAGGTGTTAGCGCAGTTTGTCTTCAACGCCGGACCGCTGATACGGCGGCGAATGTCGGAGGATCGAAAGCGAGCCGTCCTGCCTGCGCCGCGTATGCCGGATTTCACCTCATGGTCGGATGAAGGGCTCTATGCGGCGTGGATCGGCCACAGCACTGTCCTGATCCGCGTGGATGGTTTCACTATTCTGACGGATCCGGTGTTCAGCACACGGATCGGAGTCGAAGTGGGCCCCATGGTGGTTGGCATGAAGCGGCTGGTGCATCCGGCGGTGGAACTGGCGGCGCTGCCGGTGGTTCCCGATCTCGTTCTGCTGTCTCACGCGCACATGGATCATCTGGACCGGCCGAGCTTGCGGTGCCTGGAAAACCCGCGGACTTCCGTTGTGACGGCTGCGTTTACCAGCGATCTTCTGCGGGTGAAACGGTACCGGTCGGTTCACGAACTCAAGTGGGGCGAAAGCTGCCAGGTGGGGCCAGTCGGAGTCCGCGCATTTGAAGTGAAGCACTGGGGCGCGCGCACGCGAACTGACGTTCATCGCGGGTACAACGGATATCTCATCGAAGCCGGGCGTTATCGCCTCGTCTTCGGAGGCGACACGGCTTACACGGATACGTTCCGAACGATTCGATCTTCGAAACCGGTGGATCTCGCGATCATGCCGATCGGCGCGTATGATCCCTGGATTCATGCGCACTGCAATCCTGAGGAAGCGCTCAAGATGGCAAATCAGGCCGGCGCGGAATTCGTGTTGCCGGTGCATCACCAGACTTTCAAGCTGGGCAACGAAGGATACAGAGAGCCGATTGAGCGGCTGGTGCTGGCGACGGGGTCGGCGGCGGACAGGATCGTGGTGCGCGGGATCGGCGATCAGTTTGAGCTCGGCGTCGCGGCGATGAGATAGACGGCGGGATTGTTGCGAGGCCGAGCCTACCTCACATCGAAATCCGCAGTCCGCACCACCGGCTCCCCGGTCTCGCGCATGACCGAAACTTCCAACCGGTAAGCTCCCGCCGGCAACGTGGCAATCGGCAGCGCCGAAAGAATCGGAATCATCGGATTCCCCGCGCGCATGAAACTCCCCGCGGTCTTCACGCCGGTGTCCTCTTTCTGCTGCCCTGTCGCGCGATCCAGGACGCGAATCCGCACGCCGACCAGCGGCAACGACGCACCGGGCTTAGCCGCCGCCAGCAACGGTTCATACGCTTCAAAGTACAAAAAGCCGCGCTCACCCTGCTGAAACCGATCCGTACCGGCCGGCACAACCTCGGTTCCCTTCGCCACCAAAGGCCGCAAACCTTCCAGCAGCGAGCCATCCAGCCCGGCCGCCAAATCCGCCGCCGGATGCGCATCGTGGCTCAGCGCCAGGCCGCTCGCCGCCAGCGACTGCCCGTTCCACGGCTCGATCTTCAACGGCATTTCGACCTTGCCGAAGCCCTCGGCTCCCGCGCTGAACGCCATGCGGAAGTTATACTGCCCCGGCGCGATTTCAAATTGATTCTCGTAACGATACGGCGTTTTCAGAAACGCGTCCACCTGCTGCTGCGTGTCGAAATCCAGCTTCACGGCGTCGCTGACACGCGCGGCAATGCTTCCATCGGGCTTGTACGCGACCCCGGCGAGATCGAATTCGCCATGCAGTTTGCCTTTCTCTTTCTGAAATTTCATCGCCGAGGGAACAATGTCCATCGCGAGATCCACCTGAGCCACATTCGGCGCGGAGTAGAACCACGGTAACTGCATCTCAGCCGTGATATTGCCGGCGGCTCCACTCGCAGCGCGCGTCTCCAGGGCCTGGCCCACAGGTTTCCCCGCAAGCAGATCCACCGGTTTCGACGTGCAGTAGCTCTTGCGGGCGCGCACTTCCAGATCGCTGCGAGCCACCGTCACGCGCAGATCGTGACACGACCCCTCCGGCGAATCGACGGTGGGAGTATACGACAGCAGATAATACTGGTCCTGCTCCTGCGCGACTTTACCGAGCGACGCGGCCAAATCGTTCGTCGTCAGAAACGCGATCCCGCCGGTGCCTTCGGAAAGCGTACGGGGCACGTTCTGATCTTCTGTGCTGAGATCCGCCGACATGCTGCCACGGGCATTGCGGCCCATCTGGGCGGACGAACTGGCGCTGGTGGTCCCGCCTCCGTTGCCACCCGGGCCGGAGCCTACTGTATAGACAGCGACGTTGGCTTTGTTGCACGCATCGATGGTTGCCTGCAGATCCGGCATAATATCGCCGCCGCCCAGCGCCATACCGCCGCTGAAAAATACCAGCGCCTTGCGTCCGCGAATCGTGGCAAGAGAACTCACCAGATTACGCAGCGAGCTCAGCATGTCGCGATAGGCAAAAGTATCGACGGTTGGCGCCGCCGCGCCACCGCCACCTCTGCCGCCGCGAGGGGCCGCGGCCGGCGCGGTTGCCGAAGTCGGCGTGGAACTCGAAGACGCCTGCACCGCGCTGAGCGCCTTCTTCAGCAGGTCGCGATCCGTCGTGAAATTCTGCGCGACGCGAATGCCGCCGTCGAAGTTGTAGTTGACTACGGCCATGTAGCGATCGGGGCTGGCGAAGCCGTCCACGAAGCGGATACCTTCCTGGCGAACGGCCATCTGGCCCGCCTGACCCGCCGTAGAGGTATCGAAGAACATCGCTATGTAGTGCTTGCTCGGGCGTTCAGGAGACACGCCGGAGCTTTCGAGCGAGAAACCGGAGATTTTCTGTTCCCTGCCGTCTTCCCGGATTTTGAAATCTTTTTCCGTCAGATCCTGCGCGAATTTGCCTTTCTTATCCACGGCGACCGCGTCCACCAGGACGACCCGCGTTTCGGAACGGAGAACGGGGACGGCTGCATCCTGCGCGCGCAGAATGGCTACCGTGCCACCACCGGCAATGGCGCCGACGATCAGCATTACTGGAATCCACAAGGCCAGGCGCCGCTTGAAACCGCAACGATATTTCATGACTGCATATTCTCCAACCGCGCCAACAGCGGCCGCGGCTCTGTTCAGGTATCTCGCCTACGGTATTTCGACCAGACTGCTCTGCGCCGACATCAGCTGCCCTTCGGAATCGCGCACCACCATCCGAACCACGTACCGGCCAGGATGCACCGAAAAGCTGTTCTTCACCGCGAAGCCGGAACCTGCGTGCTTCTGCAGGGTCTCGTCAAGCAGCCGCATCTCCACCACTTTTTGCGCGCCCGCGACGTAATTGCCGTCGTTATCGAACAAACCTGTGACGACGGTAATATCGTTGCGGTTACGGTCGCCGTCTTTGTGGAACGTCAGCTTCCCGATGTCGATCTTCGCCACCGTCGATAGCGTCGCATCGCCATTATCGGTCTTGAAGTACTGCGTCTGCAATATGGCGGGCAAGTCATGAATTTCGTCGCGGGAAAAGAAAGCTTCTTCAACTTTCTGTTTCGCCTGATCCGCCGGGTCGGCTGAATATTTCGGAGCGTAGTACCCCTTGCGGACCTGTAATTCCATGCCCGCGCCGTTCTTCAGCGTGACTTTCAGAGTATGGAATTTCCCGTCCAGTTTCAGGTCGAGCGGCGAGAATCCCAGTACGTAGATAAAATCCGGAGCACCCGCAACGCGCGCAAAGCCCTCGTCGAAATCGTTCGTGCCGTGATAAAAAGTGCCGCCGGTGCCATCGGCCAGATTGGCGACCACGTCGGTTTCCATCAGCGTTTCGAGCGCCTGGTAAGGAATCTTCGCGACGCTCGTATTGGGGTTGACGCGGTCGCTGGCGTCTCCGCCCTGAAGCTGCGAATAGAGGCCGCGCGCGTCCAGGCCGCCGATCACGACTTTCGCTTTGATGGCGCGGTCGATCAGGCCCATTTCTATATCGCGCCTGTCATCCAGAACCAGAAACCCCGGCGATATCAGAACGACGCTCCTCTGGCCCGGCATGGAAGTCATTCGGTTGATGACGGCGCGCAGCGTGCCGAGCGAAGAATCGGTATCGGTGTCGCCTCTGAGAACAGCGTCGTGCGCGGCTTCTTTGGCGAACTTCACGGCCTTGCAGACGCCGTCGGAGGAGCCCGATATCTCGCAGGCCGAAACCTGGCCTTCCTCGATATCCGACGCCGGATCGCTCGCATCCGTGGAGCCCAGACTGCCACACGACATCGCGTCTTTCGTGGCGATCTTCCATACGGAAAGATCATGGTAGTTATAGATCCGGTCGCCCATGTAGTAATCGACGGGCGGGCACGAATTGTCCCGGATTGCCTTGCTGGCGACAGCCCGATTTGCGACGATCGCATCGAGAGCAGCGTGCAGTTTGTCGCGATCGCTGGTGAATTCCTGCATATCCCGGCCGGAGGTCGTGTAGATCGCGGCACGGCTCAGGGGTTCCAGCGACGAATCGATCTGGCGCTTTGCGGCATTGCGCGTATAGACCAGATCCGAGGGGCTGATGTGAATATCGTCGAAGAGGTATGCGACGAAACGATCCGGAATGCCGTCGGGGTTAGCCTCGGTGAGAGCTGGCTGTGCATCCGCGGGCGGGGTAGCCGGTTTGGGCGCGGAAGCCGCCGGCGTGATTTGTGATTCTCTTGCGATTTTTTCGACGGAAAACTTCGAGATCATCTGCGGCTTGCCGTTGTCGAAGAGTTGAAAATCTTCGATCTGGAAATTGCCGACGGCATGGCCTTTGTTATCGCGAACCACCACGGACACCGGCACCAGATTCGTGCCCGATCTGAAAGTGACCGGAGCATCTTTGGTAGTGACCTCGGCAGCGCGGGCCGGAGCCGGGGTGGCCGGTGGGGTCTGAGCGCGGAGCGAGTAGACGCCGGGCATTGCGATCCAAAACAGGCAAGCGGCGCGTAGACCGGGGGAGAGATGCATTCGGATGCTTCTCATTTTACGCTGGGAGTTGGGTTTCCCGCAGTTTGGGGGATACACGGCGACAGCCGCGTCCGGAGTTTGACTCTTCCGGCCATTGTTTCCGGATCGCCGCCGACGCGGACAGGATTCGCGAGGCACCATAAGTATCACTTCGGTGAATAGCGCGTTACACGCCCAGGTGGACCTGCTGACGAACAGACTGGTTCAGTTCCTGGATGGTTTCGTGGCGTAGTCGATTACAAGGATTTCCGTGGGCTCTTTCGCGGGCTGTAGATTCAGTCCCAGCGACGGTAAGATCTCTAAAAAGGCCGTGGGCGGGTCGAAGACGGTGTCCAAAGTCAGATCCCGTTGGAAGTCGAAGAACCCCGTAAGCCCGGTCCGGTCGACCACTGGACAGCCCATCCACTGTGATATGTACCTGGCCAAAGACGCCATCGACGCCTTTTTGAGAATGACTCGGATGGATCGGCCTTCGTCCCTGACCAACGGGTGCAGGCCGATCTGGGTCTGGGCCTCCTTCGATGCCTGAAGTTTCGTCCCACCCTTATCGGCCGTCAACGAATATCCGCTGAGTGCTCTCGTCTCCCGGTGGAGAACCAGCCCGAACCGACTCGCCAAGGCGGCCCGAAGCATTTCGAGAAGCTGCTCCCGGCTGTTCGAGCCGGCCGCGGTGGCCTGGATGTCGAATATATCCGAATCGACCCAGCCAGGGCCTCCCGCTGTCTGATATCCCGGTACGCTGTAGGCTTCCTGAATGAGCGCCCTCAATGTTAGCCCGGTTATCGCGAGCCGTCCGGGGTCGATCTGTTCGCTCGTCCGCGGAGAGACGCCTGGTCTGACGGAAACCGCCTCGAAGGCCGGTTGTGCCGCTAGGTTGGACACGGCGAGAATTGCAGCGACTGCGATTCGGATCACGCTATCCCTATGACGCTTTCTGATGAAAATGGTTTGGCTCGCCGCTTTGGCTTTCCGTACGGACTCATTGTGCACACCGCCCACGTCGCAGGGGGCTGTAGGTGCGGGGAGTTCGCAGTGCTCGAGCCTGGCATCTGGATTCTGCTGGCGATTCACCGCAGTTGGATGTTCAAAGTAATGATCAACGGCGTGGTGTTTACCGTCCACTTGGCCGCATGGTCGGCATCTCGTACGCGTGGCAGGAGCTTCGATACAGCGGCGATTCCGTCTGCCTCTGGTCGCGCGAAGCCCGAGTTTCTGCGGTCCGGTCTCACACCTCCATTCCCTCCACTTCCATGTCGCGCCCCGGTGGTGGGAATCATTTGGTGAACTCCTTCGGTGGCCGACCCGAGCGTTCTCAGCCTGGGAGTTTTCGCACGCGGCCGGCGTTGCCTCCCAGCAATCGCCGCGCAAGCCTGAACGGACTGCGAAGATATCTGCCGATCCCCACGTATAGTGATGTCCGGCGCGTCAGATCGGCAAGTTCCCGCTCCATGCGCACCACCCATTCCGTTCGCTCCGTCAATTCGCCATCCAGCCGCAGCGCCCACGCCGTTCTGTCGGAAAGTTCCGCCTCCAGTCTGTGAGCCCAGAGCGTTCGCTTAACAAGCTCCGCTTCGTTCGCAAGAGCGTCCGCTTTCTGCTGGCTGTCCAGCCGCAGCGCCCACGCCGTCCGCTCCCGAAATTCGATTTCGTGCTGCTGCGCGCGGGCGATTGCGCTACCCAGTTCTCTCTCCAGGATCTTATTGCGGTTCTCCGAATCCTCAATGATCCGGCAGGCGTGCTTCAACTCAGCCTCCGCGCTGTGCGGCCACGATCCCCATGCATAGCCGCTCTCCGGCGTTTTCACGCTCGGGACATCACGTCCTGAGACATGGACGCGCGGGTGTGCGAACGCGCCAAGCGCCGGCGCAGCGTCCGGTTGCGTCCCCAATATGGCGAGCATGTGCGTCGGCTGAAGTCGCCCGGCGGCCATTTCCTCTTCGTCGCGCCGATGCACCTCGTCGATGAATTCGCGGTCCCACGCGTTTGCGGGGTTGAAATGAGGTCCAAAGCTGCGGTCGATAAAAGGGTCAATGACGTTGCCGAAGCCAAGAAAAAAACGGAAGTGGAAGTATTCGGTCAGCAGCGGGACGATCTCCTGCGCGCGGATGCCCTCAAAGCTTTCCGTGGAGCAGTCGGCGTCCCCGAAGAATGCTTCGTAGCGTCCCGACTGGCAATTCCTGCGGTAGGAAGGCGGAAGCTGGCTCCAGAAATCGCGCACAATTGTCAGCGCCTCCGGCCACCGCAGATGACCGTTGCGGCCAATCATGTCGGAGATCACGAAGACGCCATCGGGTCGCAGCGCTTGCCGGATCTGGCCGAATAACGATTCCAGATCCATCACGTGGTGAAGCGACTGATCCGCGATAACCGCGTTATATTCGCGTGACGCAACCCAGCGGTTCAGATCCGCCTCGACGAATTCCAGATTTGTAGTAACGCCCCGTTGCTTCGCTGCGTCCGAGCCCCTCTTCAGCATGGCCCGGTTCAGGTCCAGGCACTCGATGACGAAGTTGTCGTAACCCCGTGCCCGAAGTCCGGCCGCGACTTTAACCTCAAGCTCGCAGTTGCCGGATCCGGCGCTCAGAAACCGCGCCGTCTCTCCGGCATGTTTAGCGCACTGCTCTTGTTTTGCGCACTGCTCTTCAAGAGCCAGCAGAAACATGCCCGCCGGGTCCCTGAATCCGCGCCGTTCCAGTTGGGGGCGTATGTAGCGGTTAGACCAGTAATGAAATATCGGGGGCAGGTTGTGGACGTCGACGCAGTCCCGATAGATTCCGATTTCGGAATGAATGCGGGCCTCGTATTCTGAAACGCTGTCGCTTGATTTTCCGGAGTCCATTTGCGCGAATTTGAAAAAGATTGTCTGACGCCCAACTGCTCGTAAAGATTGTCTGACGCCCAACTGCTCGTAACAATGCGGAAATGCGGACGGGCGCGGAAAGAGCCCGTCCGCATGAACGCTTCCGGCCTACGGCGTCACAAGATGCAGAACCAGCGTTGCCAGCGTATTCGCCGAAGTCAGCGGCTTGCCGTTACTCACATCCTGCAGATACAGCGTCAGGCCATCGGTAACCCACGCAGCGGTCATCATGGACCCGCTGTTGATGTTGTCGGTGAACAGCGCGCCGGTGGGGCTTCCCACCCGGACCTGGATAATCGAGGCGCCCGGCGCATTCCAGCTGATCGTAGTCGAGCCATCCGCCCCCGCCGCAACATGGATAGGATTGGGGCTGGCCGTAAGCGTAGCGCCATCCGAGGTGGCAGCGGTCGCGGACGACGTGTTCAGCGTGCCGTTCACGCCGTTCGGGAAGAAGCCCCCGGATGTCGCGTTCGCCGCTCCGCCGAATGCGAGGAAGAGAACCTGACCTGGAGTACGGACCTCGGTAATGGCGTTAGTGTCGGTCGGGAAATACTGGCTTCCGGAGGGAGGCGGCAGATGATCGGCCGCATCGAGCGCCGGCAACGTGCTGACGCCAAGACGCGCTACCTGCGCGCGGATATTACCCGAATGAGCTGCTTCGGTGGCCAGAATTCTTGCGGCATAACCCAGAATTGCGCTGCTCTGAATCAGAGGCGCGGCGCCGCCGTAGGCAGTCACCCCGATGTCTTCGAAGATCCGCGCCAGCGTGAGGAAGCCGGCCTGGTTCGCAAAACCAAAGCCGAGGGCATTCAGATTGATTGCCGGCTTCGCAATGGGAGAAGCCCCCAGACTCGCGATCGCGCCCTGCAAAAGCGTGACGTGAGTACGCTCATCGGCCGCCAGTTCCAGAGAGATTGCCTGCACTGCGCTATCCGTGAAAGTAACCATGGAGCCGCCAGTCGTGACCCCGGCAGTTCCGGTCCCTGTGATAACAGTTCCGGCCTGGCTGATACTCTGGCCGGTCGTTGCGAACGTGTAAAATTCGGCCTCGAGAAACTCCAGATTCAGAGCGAAGTTCAGGATGTTGGCGTCTCCGGGTGCGGCCGATTGCGCCATCCCCCTGGTCGCGGCCGCCGTGCCAAGCGCGGCGCCGGCGAGCCCGACCTTGGTCATAAAACCTCTGCGGTTCGGTACCTGCGCGGCTAACTCGTGGATGATGCTCTTTTGGGTCATGCGTGTCCTCATTTTTTTTATTACTCTCACTTACTCGTCGATCGTGTCGCGTCTACCTGCGCGTTGCTCTTCCACTAACTCCAGGACTTCGATGCTCCTGAAGTACGAAGCTCCTGTAACCTGCTCGTGCCGAGAGCTCTTTAGCACGTCGTTGGCCAGCGCACAATCTCCGCGCGATTCACGACGATCCGCTACCTTCACTGCTCCCTACGACGACGACCCCGCATCGGATTTACGGGCAGTTGTGAGAATGGCTGCTGCGATACAGTTCCCGAACGACGCCTCCCCATCGTGCGTTCATCCGCCTGCTCCGGCGCTGTTGGCTATGTGGCGCGATGCAGTTGGCGGTTACCGCTTTTTAAAATATGTCGGCGGAGCGATCAATGGCTGCCGGGTGTTTGCCTGCGCCGGGGATGACCAAAATCGGTCAAATGACGAAACTCTTTTGGTCACGAGTTCCGTTGCCGCTTGCGAGAGGAAGCGCCGAAGGTCGGGCGCGGGGGCGGAGACAGATTCGACGTGCCTGCTGCGGGAAGCAACCGGGATGTCTAAATGTCGTGCCAGTCCGCCCGTCGTGCCCGTCAAAGATCGCGGCGGGAAATCCCCAGCTTTTTCATCCTGGCGTTTAAGGTCGTTCGGGGTATGCCGAGACGTGTGGCAGTGGCGCTGATCACGCCGCCGGCCTCCCGATAGACGCGTAAGAGGGCACTCCGTTCGACATTGTCGAGAACCAAAGCTTCCGTTCCCAATTCCTCTATGGGCGCTTGAAGAACGGAGCCCTGCGACAGGATCACCGATCGCTCGATGAAGTTCTCCAGCTCGCGTACATTGCCGGGCCAGGACCAGCGCATCAGGGCTTTCATCGTCTCCGTCGGGATTTCCTGAATAATCCGGCCCATGCCTGCCGCGTGCTTCCTGGTGAAGTGGCGAACCAGGGCGGGTATGTCTTCTGCGTGATCCCGCAGGGGAGGCGTGACAATGGGAAAAACCATGAGTCTGTAGTAGAGATCCGCGCGAAATAATTTATCTCTTCTCATCTGCGTCAGATTCTGATTCGTTGCCGCCACCAGCCGGACGTCGATGGGGATCGTCTCTGTGCCGCCCAGTCTCTCAAAAGACTTTTCCTGCAGGGCCCGCAGCAGCTTAGGCTGAAGCTCCAGCGGTATATCGCCCACCTCGTCGAGAAACAGAGTTCCGCGGTTCGCCATTTCAAAACGACCGATCTTTTTCGATAAGGCGCCCGTAAACGCTCCTCGTTCATAGCCGAAAAGTTCGCTCTCGAGCAGTCCGCCCGGAATCGCCGCGCAATTCAGACTGACGAACGGACGACCACTGCGGGAACTCAATCTGTGGAGAGCGCGAGCCACCAGTTCCTTACCGGTGCCGGTCTCACCCAGGATCAACACGGTCGCATCGGTCGGCGCCACCACTTCCACTTGCTCCGTCATCCGCTTCAGGGTTGCGCTGCTTCCGACAATCTCCCCGAATTCGTGTCCGGCCCCGGCGACGCCTTCGTTGACACTCTCCATACCGGTGTGCTCTTGTTCGCCGCTCCTGCCATTGGTGATGTCCTCAATAGACAGCAGGATGAGCCCTGCCGGACTCTCCTCGCGCCGGAGTGCTCGCGCCTCCATCGACATCACCCGCCGCCCCAGCGACGGGAAATCCTTTGTCACCTCAAGATTCTCGACCACGTTTTCCCCGAGCGGACCATTTTCGAGGATCGTGCGCAGAGCCGGGATATCCCACTCGCCGCGTCCCAGCTGGTAAAGGAACCGTCCTTCTGTAGCGCCCGGCGTCAACTGAAAAGTCTGATAGAAGGATCGGCTTGCGGTCTGGACTCGCAGATTGGCGTCCAGGAGCAGCAGAGGGTCCCTGATGGTAGCGAACACGCTTTTCAGAGCGAGCGTCCCGGCCACAGCCTGATACACGGCCGCTGAGAACTCTCCGAGTGTGCTCAACACCCGGGCATCTTCGGCGTCGAACCTCCGGTCTTCATCGTCATGAGAGACGACCCAGATCGTGCCGACCGCTTTGCCCTTCACGTGAAAAGGAACCAGTAGCGCTTCCGCTATGCGGGGCTCAACCTGACTGAAGTATGTAAAGTGACGGTCCAGATGTGACATCAACTGAATCCGGTCGGTATCGAGTACCGTCCCGCACGGACTAAAGTCGCGGGGCGTGGTGCCCCGGACATGAGGCGCATACTCGCCCACCAGACCGTGCCAGCGGAAGATCTCCTGGCCGTTCTCTTCTTCGAGCAAACTCAGCCCGGCCGAGTGCGCACGGCAAAGCTTGAGCGCTGTTTGGCTGAGTTGTTGCAGAATGAGCTCGGGCCTGTTCGCCAGCGTCTGCGCCAGTGTTACCAAAGCCCCGGTCAGCGCCTCAAAATCCGGCTGTCGTGCGGGTCGACGTTCCAGTTCTTCCGTACAGATGACGGATTCCAGGGGAACCTGCAGGCTCGTCTGAGTTTTAACGGACATCCTGAATCACCTCTGTCGAGACGCCACTTGCCGGAAAAACACGCACTTTTGATCGCAAAAACCGCCAGGGCGAGTGTCCCGTCAGTCCGGGTGAGTGTCCTGTCAGCAATGATGAGTGAATATTGCCAGTAAGAGAATGAGGGGTATCGGTACCCCTAAGAACAAAAGCAAAACCGAACGCATGGTGAGGCTCCTTTGGTGAACAACTTATCGGCACGTTTTCACAAACTCTGTTTTCCGGCAATCTCTTAGACCGCCTGCACGCGATCGCGCTGTCTTCCGCCGATCATGGCGGCATAGCTTGAGCTGAACGCCCCCGCGATTAGCGCGAAGAAGATCCAGATCAATAAACGGGCAGTTGCCTTGCGGGCGCTCTCTTCCGTTTGTCTGGCGTCCGCGAGTACATCCGAGACCCGTTTTTCCGCGTCGGCCTGACTGATTCCGGTCTTGCGCACGATGAGGCGGGCCAGATAGTCCCCGTCTGCCGCTGGAATTCGATCCTGCCTCAGAGAATTCGCAAAAATGCGTCCGCCTTCAGCCTGCGTTGCCGCATCCCTGCTTTCCGGTCCCGCCGGATCGGCGCGGAACAGCGTATCCACGAAGTATGTGCTCGCTGCCGTCCCGCCCTGTTCCGAAGCCGCGCTCTGTGCAACGCGGCCAGCCATGGATGTCGCTGCCGAGGCCAGAAGAGTCACGCTGATCACAAGCGCGACGGCCCACGCCAGAAAACCATTCGCGGTATCGCGGAAGTAAACTTCATCGGTGTGGATGAGTATCCACTTTGTGCGCATTCGGCCCGCGAGATAGCCGCCCAGCGCGGAAGCTACGACTTCCGTAAAGACTAACCAGCCGATGGCCGTGGCCGTCAGCGTCGAAGCCGATGCGCCGGCATTCGACCACGGCGAAAGGGCCGACAATTCCAGGCCGCCGCCCAGTGCGAGCAGGATCAGGGCGAACGCGGCGGCCACGAAAGCGCCGCCCATAACGGCGCCCCAGCAGACAGCCGAAGCGTGCGTCTCCCGGTGGTTCCGTTCCGAACCGAGTTCCGATAAGTGAGCCGAGGTTGAATTGATTTCCATTGAAAGGTAGCTTTCCACACATCAGCAGTGCACGTCCGTCGCCATTCGACCCAAAGCCATAAAACAAAAGGGGCTCACCCATCCGGACGGAAAAATGAGAGATCTCATTTTGCCGTACACGAAGTTGTAATGGAAAAATACTAGCAATACTTCCAGTTTATGGTATTATTTTTCGTATGGAAGCTTGCGCGATTTGCGGAGCACCCACCCAGCTGTACTGCAATGGCACGCCTGTCTGCGTGAACTGCGACCGGAACAACGATCGATTCGAAAGCGAGTTGAGACTTGAAAACACCAGGTCGCACGCGAACCGGACAGAAGCCGCGCAGGCAGCGACCGAAGGATAGTCCGAAGTCTCTTTGAATGCGGCCTGCAAATAGCGGGGTTCTCGGGAAACTCGCCAGCGCCGCATCGTCATGCCGGAACTCGCGGCTATACCTGTGCGCATCCCGGATCCACGTCTACGCAGACATTGTCCAATAAGTGGCCTGCGAGGTGCGCCATTTCCGGACAAACCAGACTACCGTCGGCGTCCCCAAAGCGGCAGTAGCCATTCCCGTTTCATGCCGACCCACGTGGACCGTTCCTGAAAGCCGTTCGCCCTGCCAGACCGTATAATAATTGCGAGAGACCTCCCATGAAAGTGCTTGTAGTTGACGACGAAGCCGACCATCGACACTACCTGGCCGACGTGATTACTGAGTCGGGCCATGAGGTGAGTCAGGCTGCCGACGGGCATGAAGCCCTCCGCGTTCTGACCAACACCGCCATCAATGTCCTGATTACGGATTTGATGATGCCGGGCATGGACGGCTTCGAGCTTCTGCGGACGCTCGGCTCGGAAGGCCGACTTCCGCCCGCGATTGTCATGACCGCGTTTGGCAGCCTCGAAAAAGCCCTGTCCACCATCCACGATCTGGGCGGGTACTGGTATCTCGAAAAGCCGATCGACGTCACCGCGCTGAATATCCTGCTCGCACGGGCCGGCGCGCAAAGCCGTCTGGCGGAGCAGAACGAGGAACTGCGGCGCGACCTCGCGCTGCGCGGCGTCATGGGCAGCATGGTCGGCAATTCCGCTCCGATGGTGCATGTATTTGACATCATCCGGCAGGTGGCGCCCACCAGCGCGTCCGTCCTGGTCACGGGCGAGAGCGGCACCGGCAAGGAGTTGGTCGCGCGCGCCCTGCATGAAAACAGCCGGCGCAGCGCGGGTCCTTTTATTGCGCTGAATTGCGCCGCCATACCGGAAGCGCTCATCGAAAGCGAACTCTTTGGCCATGAAAAGGGCGCGTTTACGGGAGCCGTTGAGCGGCGCATCGGCGCCATCGAGTCGGCCAAGGGGGGTACGCTCTTCCTCGACGAACTCGCGGAAATGCCCATGCCGATGCAGGCCAAACTGCTGCGGTTTCTCGAAGACTTCCAGTTTCGCCGCCTCGGTTCCCGGCAGGAAGCGAAGGCCGATGTCCGCATCGTCGCTGCCACCAATCACGATCCGCTGAAGGCGATCGCCGACTCGAAGCTGCGCGAGGATTTGTATTACCGCGTCAACGTCTTCCACATACAACTTCCGCCTTTGCGGGAGCGCATGACGGATATCCCGCTGATTGTGGAAGCGATGATCCATAGCCTGAATCGCAAGCACGAGACGCGGGTTACGCATGCGAGTCCGGACTTCCTGGCTTCGTTGCAGGAACGCGCCTGGGAAGGTAACATTCGTGAATTACGGAATGTGGTGGAGCGCGCCGTGATCCTGGCAGGCGAGGGCGCTATTCGTCCCGCGCACATTCCTTTCGGCGTCGCCCCACGCGCCGTCCCGATCGATCCGGCGGGAACACCTGTGGCTCAGGTGGCCGCTTCGGCTGCATTGGGCGATGTTCTTCCCATCAGGGTCGGGCTGACCGTCGGACAGGCCGAAAAGGTTCTTATCGAAGCGACCCTCGCGCACGTGGGCATGAACAAGACGCGCGCCGCGGCAATGCTCGAAATCAGTACCAGAACCCTTCACACCAGGCTGCGCGAGTACGGACTCGCCCCAGGCGACGACAGAGAAGACGAATCCGCGGCCTGACGGCAAGCCTATGGAACCCGATGCGCTCCGTGACAACAGCTGGCTGATGTTTGCGTTTGCGCACGACCTTCGCGCCGAGCTGCGGACCGTTCTTACCCGTATCCAGATGGTGCAGGCCGGGAGCGCCGCGCTTCTTCCGGAGAAAGACCGGGCGTTTCTGGACGAGGCCGTGGCAGCGGCGCGCGACCTGAACGGTCTGATCGACGCCATGGTTTCCTATACCGATGCCGGAGCCGTGGCAGAAAAAACAACCTCGCTTCCTCTGCTCCTGCGCGGCGTCCTGGTGGAGATGAAAGACGCGCTTGCGAAGGCGGGGGTGTCGGTATCGGTGACGAATGAGTCCGATGCAACCGTTCCCTTTGCGCTGCAGGCGGTCATCAAGGAACTTTTCGCAAATTCCTGCAAATTTCGCCGTCAGGACGGCAAGCCGGAAATTCGGATTACCACGCAAATCCGCGACGGCTCCCATCTCGAAATTTCGGTTGTGGACAACGGGCTCGGCGTCGATCCCGGGTTGCTGGACAAGCTCTTTATTCCGTTCAAACGAATGCACTCGCGCCGGGATTATCCCGGTTTTGGCTTAGGGCTGGCGCGCTGCCGGAGGCTTGTGGAAGCCTGCGGCGGCGCCATCTCGGCCGCGATTCCCCCCGGCGGCGGCTTCGCCGTTACCGTCACTATCCTGGTGGTGTAGTGTCCGCCAGCCTGCGGGTTTTTTCCAGTTATTTTGCGGATACATCATTGGTTTCGACGTAAGATTCTGCCGGTCCCCCTGTTTGGCGCGGCGATTGCTCATTGTTTCTGTGCGCGGCCAGGGCGGCGCACGGAGAGGAAACTCGATGCTCTACACGATTGCCGTCATTTTGATTGTTTTGTGGCTTCTGGGTATGGTGACCTCGTATACGCTGGGTGGCCTGATCCATATTTTGCTGGTTCTCGCCATCGTCAGCATTCTGATTCGCGTCATCCAGGGGCGGAGCGCCATTTAGCCGGTTTGGGCAGGCACCGGTCATTGGTGTGTCCGCAATCGGTATGCCCTAAAGCCGTGCTGTTTCTAGCCGATAAGACTTGGGAGGCAGTTACATCCGAGTCTCTATCGTGCAGAACATCTCAAGCTACGGACAAATCGCCGGCCCGATGCGGCGGCTGATTTGCGGACTGGGAGTCCTGGTGGTGCCGTTGTGCGCCGCGACTGGCCTGGTGGCGCCGTTGTGCGCCGCGACGGGCCTGATGGCGCAGTTCGAGGCGCGTCCCATGCCCCATATGTCCCACGCGGCGAACGATGTCTGGTTTCTGTCCCTCTCGTTTTGGGCGGGTATTGCCGCCATTCTGGCGCTGACGGCGTGGCGGGTTCGCGACCGGGTGCAGATCCGCCGGCAGTCGGAACTTCGCCTCGCTGTCGAGAATCGCACGGAGCAACTGGAACGCGGCCAGGAAATCGAAGCCTCGCGCAACAGGATCCTCGAAATGCTGGTCTCGAATGAGCCTCTCGACGCGGTGCTCGACGCCATTGCGCGGTCGGTGCGCGAGCAGGTCCCCGGCGCGCTTTGCGCGGTTCTGGTGAAACGCACCGATGGCCTGAAGCCGGGCAATGACTTTTTCGTGGGCGCCGCGCCCGTGGTTCCCGCGAACTGGCTGGCGGCGATCGGCCACCCGCGAGCGGTGCCATTCGAAGTCTGGCGGCAGCGGTGCGAATACCTGGAGCCGCAAACGGAACCTGCCTGGTTACCCTTCATCGGCCAGTTGGAACGGGCAGAGCCCTTAGGCGACATATCGCCCCATGGTGGTCCGGCCAGGGGCGTTCCGGCCAGGGGTGTTCCGGCAACCATCCGCTCGGTGCCGATCGGCAATTCCGGATCGTCGCTCGGAGCTCTGTTGCTGTTGTATCCGGAACCGGCGGGCGGCGACCCCTGGGAACGCATCCTGTCCGTGTCTGCCCGGCTCGCGCAGATTGCCATCGAACACCGGCGCTTCTGCGATCAGCTGGATTACCAGGCGCACCATGACAGCCTCACCGGGCTTCCGAATCGTGTGCTGCTCAATGAGCGGCTGGAAGGTGCCGTGATGGAGGCGCGCGCACGCAGTCAGCGGCTGGCCTTCTTCTATATCGACGTCGACGAGTTCAAGCAGATCAACGACCGGTACAGCCACCGTGCCGGCGACGCCGTGCTCATGGAGATCGGCAACCGCATCAGGTCCGTCATTCGTACCGGCGATGTGCTGGCACGCATCGGCGGTGATGAGTTCAACGTCGTTCTGCCCGATATTGCCGACGGCTCCGCAGCCATGGAGTTGGCCTCGCGGTTGCTCGAAGCCGCCCGGCAGCCGATCGCCATCCAGGGCTTCGAAGGCTTCGATCTGGCGGTCACGCTCAGCATTGGCATGGCGCTCTATCCGGACGATGGCGACCAGAGGGGCGATGCGGCGGCCGATCTGCAGCGCCAGGCCGACGCGGCCATGTATTATGCCAAGAGTCTGGGAAAGAATCGCGCCCAGGCATTTTCGGAAAATGCCCAGACCCTGGACAGCGTTCGCATGGCCCAGAACCTGCGTCGCGCGCTCCAGGAGGACTGGTTCAGCGTGTACTATCAGCCCAAAGTCACAGCCGACGGTGAACTGGCGGGGATGGAAGCGCTCATCCGGATGAATCATCCCCAATACGGTCAGATTCAGCCGACCCAGTTCATTGCCATCGCTGAGGCCACGGGCCTGATCGTGCCGATCGGCGCGTGGGTCATTGCCCAGGTCTGCCGCCAGATGGCCGAGTGGCGGCGGCGAAACCTCGCCCCTGTGGCGATTGCCGTCAACGTTTCGGCCATCCAGATTGGCCGCAGCGATTTCGCGAAGTCTGTCGAAACCTGCCTGGCCGCCCATTCCATTCCCCCCTGTTGCCTGGAACTGGAGGTGACCGAGCGGCTGGCGGTCAACGCGGACAGCGAGGAAGATCGCCAGATGCAACTCCTGCGCGCGATGGGCGTATGCATCTCCATAGACGATTTCGGAACCGGGTTTTCCTCGCTCAGCTGTCTTCATCGTCTGTCGATAGATGCCGTCAAGCTGGATCGCTCTTTCGTCCAGACCATTGACATCGATCGGGGCGCGCAGCAACTTGTGCGGGCCGTGATTGGAGTAGCGCGGGGATTAGGCCTCGACGTCATCGCAGAGGGCGTCGAAACGGAGGAGCAGCGTGTGCAACTCGTGGCTGCCGGCTGCCCCGTGATGCAGGGCTACCTCTTCGCCCGTCCCGGTTTGCCGGAAGCGGTTGAACTCTTCCTTCGCCCGGATTTGAGTCGGCAGGAACTGCCGGGGGAAATGGATCCGGACGGCGATCTCAGCCGCCTGTACGGGGCCATCGAAGCCGCCTCCCGGGTTGCTCATGAAGCTGCTCCTAAAGTTGTCTCCACGCCCGCTTCGGCCTGACGCCATGTGCGTCCGATGGATAATTCATATGTGAGCACCAGACGCAGTCTGTGTATGACCTGTGGATCGCGGCTGGCGGCGGTCGCCGCTCTGTGCGCCGGCCTCTGCGGAGCCCAGCAATATGTGATCTCAACCGTGGCCGGTGGAGCGCCTCCGTCCGCCCCCGCGTTTGCGACGAACAGTTCGATCGGCGTGCCGCAGAATATCGTGACGGACAGTTCGGCCAACCTGTACTTCACCAGCCTGAACTGCGTCTTCGAGGTCTTTCAGAGCGACATTCTCGTGGTGCTGGCGGGAACCTCCAGGGCGGGTTACTCCGGCGACGGTGGACAGGCTGTCAATGCGCAGCTATCTGCGCCGGTAGGCCTGGCGGTGGATGCTGCCGGAGACGTCTTCATCGCGGATGCGGGCAACAACCGGATTCGCGAAATTGCTGTCGGCGGAATCATTACCACGGTAGCGGGCAACGGCGTGCCAGGCTTTGCGGGCGACGGCGGGCCTGCTGTCAGCGCGGAATTATCCGGCGTCGCGGGCGTGGCGGTTGACGCCGCCGGCAACCTCTTCATTGCGGATTCGGGCAACAACCGGATCCGGAAGGTTACGCCGGCCGGGATTATCACCACGGTGGCGGGCAACGGGAAGTCCACCGCGTCGGGCGATGGCGGACCCGCTACCAGCGCGCAGCTTTCCGCCATGAGTATCGCTATCGACGCGTCGGACGATCTGTTCATTGGCGACTCGCTGAATTACCGCGTGCGGGAGGTTTCCGCCAGCGGCACGATTACGACGGTCGCCGGCGCCGGTACCCCAGGCCACTCCGGCGATGGCGGACCCGCTGTCGGCGCCCAGCTATCGGCTTTCCACCAGATCGCAGTGGATCCGCTCGGCAACATCTACATCGCGGATTCCGGTAATAGTGCTATCCGCGAAGTTGCTTCGGGATCCGGGATCATCAGCACGGTGGCGGGAAACGGCCAGTTCGGTTTCTTCGGGGACAATAGTTCCGCGACGATCGCGGCGTTGTGGTTTCCCTACGGCGTGACGCTGGACAGTTCCGGCAACATTTACATCGCGGATACCTCGAACTTCCGTCTCCGCGTTGTGACGACGAACGGCATTATCAGCACCTTCGCAGGGACGGGTTTCAGCAGTTACTCAGGGGATGGCGGAACCGCCGTCACCGCGCAGATATCGGGTGCGCAGGGTATGACGGTCGATAAGTTCGGGAATCTTTTCGTGGCCGACACCGCAAATAACGTGGTGCGCGAAGTCGCGGGCGGCGTCATCAGCACGTTTGCGGGTAACGGCGTCGTCGGTTTTTTGGGAGATAACGGTAACGCTGTAAGCGCCCAGCTATCGGGTCCGCTTGGCGTAGCCGCAGACGGCGCAGGCGATCTTTTCATTGCGGATTCGGGAAACGACCGCGTGCGCGAGGTGACATCCGGGACCATCACAACCGTGGCGGGCAATGGCAACTCGCAGTTCACCGGCGATGGCACACCGGCCGTGAGCGCGCCGCTGTCGGTGGCGAGCATTGCGATTGACGGCTCCGGCGATCTCTTCATTGGAGATCCGATCAACTTCCGGGTTCGCGAAGTTCTGGCAAACGGCAACATCGCGACGGTGGCGGGCAACGGCGTCCCGGGTTTTTCCGGCGATAACGGTCCTGCGTCCGCCGCGCAACTGTCGGCCGTAGCTGGTGTTGCGGTGGATAGTTCAGGGAATGTCTACGTCTCGGATGCCGGCAATCAGCGCATTCGGAAGATCTCTTCGGCCGGTACCATCACCACCGTGGCAGGCAATGGCACGGCGGGATTCTCCGGCGATGGCGGACCCGCCATCAGCGCGCAGCTCCACAACCCATCCGGTGTCACCGTCGATATGGCCGGCAATCTCTATATCGCGGACACCAGCAATAACCGCGTGCGCGAAGTTTCGACGACCGGCGTAATCACCACTATTGCGGGCAACGGTATTTCCGCGTACACCGGCGACGGCGGCTCCGGTGTTGACGCTGCATTGTCCCTTCCGGCTGGCCTGGCGTTAGGGAAGGCGGGCATTCTGTATGTCGCCGATACCGGTAACAATGCGATCCGGCTATTGACGCCCGTCACTCAAACCGTGATCATCAGTTCCGTGGTGGATTCGGCAAGTGAAAGTGCGATTCCGTTTTCGCCCGGCAAGATCGCCGTCATCTACGGCAGCGGCCTCGGCCCGGCGCAACTCGCAATCAACCAGCCGGTGAACGGATACTTCGGCGATCAATTAGCCGGAACCACAGTTTCGTTCCGTGGCGTGTCCGCGCCCATCTATTACGCGTCCGCGACCCAGGTGGCGGCAATTGTGCCGTATGAAATCTCCGGCTCCACATCGGTGCCGGTCGAGGTGAGCTATCAGGGCCAGCTCTCTGCTCCTTTCAACGTGAGTTTTGCCCCCGTGTCACCGGGCCTGTTCACGGCGAACGCAACCGGCGCGGGGCAAGCGGCGGCGATCAACGTGGTGGATGGGACGCTGAACACGGCGGCGAATCCGGTGAAGATCGGCGCTTACATCTCGTTGTACGCGACGGGCGAAGGGCAGACCTCGCCGAACGGTATCGACGGCAAGCTGTCGCCGTCTATGCTGCCGATCCCCGCGCCGGTTCAGAAGGTGACCGCGACTGTGGGCGGAATCGCCGCGACCGTCGCTTACGCGGGAGCCGTGCCTGGAGTGGTTGCCGGCCTGATGCAGGTCAACATTCAGATTCCGGCTTCCTCTACCAATGCCACGACGGGAGTCATCACGACTCTTACTCCGGGTGGATACGTTCCCGTAATCCTGACAGTGGGCAGCACTTCGACGGTGGCGGGTGCGGTGTGGATCGCCGTTTCAGCCGGTCCGTGACACAGGGGCGGGGCAAACTGCCGCAATCCTCGTTGCCGTGAAGGCGTCGTTTCACGGGGTTGCCAACTGGCATCCTTCGTGCATTGATGATCACGAGCCTATGCGCGTTCCGCGTCTTCTGTTCTTCGCTTTCTTCGGCTTCATCGCGACTTCGTGGTCTCAGCAGTACATGATCTCGACGGTCACCGGGGGCGCGCCACCGCCAACTCCGGGCGCGGCTTTGACGGTGCCGATCGGGCAATCGCAGGATGTTGCAACCGATGCGGCAGACAACGTTTACTTCACGAGTTCCAACTGCGTTTTCAAGCTGGATGCGAGCGGGACGCTCAATCGGATCGCGGGCAACGGCAAGCCTGGCTACGCGGGCGATGGCGGACTGGCGACGAGTGCGGCACTCAGTGCGCCTCGCGGTATCGCGCTCGATGCGGCAGGCAATCTCTTCATCGCCGACAGCGGCAATAATCGAATCCGCAAGGTTTCCGCGAACGGGATCATTGTGACGGTAGCGGGCGACGGCGTTGCCGGCTTTGCCGGCGATGGCGGAACGGCGGTGTTGGCGGAACTGTCGTCGCCCCTCGCTGTTGCTGTGGATGGCGCTGGAGATGTCTACATCGCCGACAGCCTGAATAACCGGATCCGGGAGTTCTCCGCCGCCGGGATCATCTCCACGATTGCGGGGACCGGAGTAGCGGGCTTTGCCGGCAATGGCGGACAAGCGGTCGCGGCTCAACTGAACTATCCAAATGGCGTTGCGGTGGATGGCTCGGGCAACGTCTTGATTGCGGATACCAATAACGCCATCATCCGTAAGATCTCGGCCAGTGGAACTATCGCCACAGTTGCGATAGGCGGGACGCCGGGTAGCCCAGGCCCCGACGGAAATATCTGTATCCTGCCCTATCCTGTGCAGGCGTGTGGACCAACCGGCGTTGCGGTGGATGGCTTCGGCGATGTCTTCTTCGCCGACACCTTCAATGACCGCGTGACCGAGGTCGCCACCAACGGGACGATGGCCGAGTTCGCGGGGAACCTGGCGAAGCCGTGGGGCGTCGCCGTCGACGGCTCCGGCAACGTCTATGTCGTGAATGACAGTAACTACGTATACAGAAGTACTCAGGCAGGGGTGGTCACGACGGTTGCGGGCAACGGATCGAGTGCCCAGCTTTCCCTGGCAATCTGGCTCGCCACGGATGGCTCGGGCGACCTGTTCATCGCGGATGGCAGCCGCGTGCGCGAGTTCCTGGCGAATGGCACCATCAACACCGTGAACACGAGCGCGGTCGATGTGACCTCACTCGCCGTCGACGCGGCCGGCAACCTCTATATTGCGAGCGGCGCGACCGTGCAGAAGGTTTCGACGAGTGGGGTTGTTACCACGGTCGTGGCGAATGACGGCACGACTGGGCCGGCGGCGATTGCGGTCGATGGCCTGGGCAATCTGTTCATTATGGACAACACGCATTTCCGCGTGATCAAGGTGTCTTCGAGTGGCGTCATCACGACGGTTGCGGGCACGGGTGCGCCGGGGTTTTCCGGCGACGGCGGACTCGCCGTGAACGCGACGATGTATGGCCCGTTCTCGATTGCCGCCGATAGCGCGGGCGATCTCTTCATCGGGGACAACTACCGTGTCCGCGAGGTGACTCCGAACGGGATCATCAACACCATCGCTGGCAACGGCGGACAATCGTTCACGGGGAACATCGGCGACGGTGGACTGGCGGTCAACGCTCAGCTGTTTCCGAACGGCCTCGCGGTTGACGGGTTGGGCAACCTCTTCATCGCGGTGGAAGGCAGCAACAGCGTGCGGAAGGTTTCGACGAACGGGATCATCACGACTGTGGCGGGCAATGGCATCGCGGGCTATTCCGGAGACGGCGGGCCCGGGACATCCGCGCAGCTGAATGCGCCCTACGCGCTTGCCGCCGACGGTTCCGGCAACGTCTACGTTGCCGACTATAACAACGCGGTACGCAAGCTGACGCCAACCGGCCAGACGGTGCTGATCAGTGCAGTGCTGGATGCCGCGAGCGAGAGCGCCGTTCCGATTTCGCCGGGCAAGATTGTGGCGATCTATGGCGCAGGCCTGGGTCCGGCAGTTGGTGTTGCGGCGTCTCCGGCTTTCGGCTTCTTCGGCACGCAACTCGCAGGCACCACGGTGGCGGTCAATAATGTCCTCGCGCCCGTCTACTATGCATCCGCGACGCAGGTGGACGCTATCGTGCCGTATGGCGTCTCGGGTTCGGGCGCCACGGCGAACATTACGGTCGCTTATCAGGGGGGTGTGTCGGCGGCGTTCGCGGTGCCGGTGGCCGCGTCGTCGCCTGGCTTGTTCAGCTACAACGCCAGCGGGGCAGGGCAGGCGGCAGCCGTCAACGTGGTGGATGGCACGCTGAACACTGCGGCGAATCCGGTTAAGGTTGGCGGTTACATCTCGCTCTATGCGACCGGCGAAGGGCAGACTTCGCCATTGGGCGTGAATGGCGAGTTGGCAACCACACCGTTACCATCGCCCGTGCTTCCGGTGACGGCCACGGTTGGCGGCTTGCCTGCTGTCGTGCAGTATAAGGGAGCGGTGCCGGGTGAGGTCGCCGGCTTGATGCAGGTCAATGTGTTGATTCCGGCGGGCGTTACGCCGGGCGGGTATGTGCCGGTTGTGCTGACTGTCGGGAGCGTTGCGACGGTGAATGGAGCTGCCTGGATCGCGGTGTCGGATTAGCGGCGGGCCAGAGGACGTAGGGATCCCTGTGGCGAACGCCGCGAATGTGAACCGGGCTGTTTGGATCATACGTGTCGATTAGCGGCGGCAGCATACCATCCTGCCCCACATTCAGCGCATCTGTTCGAGGCGCTGGATGCGTTCTTCCGTGCTGGGATGTGTAGAGAAGAGGCGCATCATCGAACCGCCCGCCAGCGGCTTCATGATGTAGAGGTGCTGCGTGGTTGGAGTCGCCTCCATCGGGATGCGCTTCGACCAGGTATCGAGCTTCTGCAGCGCTCCGATCAGCGGATAGGGCGAGCCAATGTACTTCGCCGACGCTGCGTCCGCGCTGAATTCGCGCGTGCGCGAGATCGCCATCTGGATCAGCATCGCGGCAATCGGTCCGAGGATCATCATCACGATCATTTCGAGGCCGCTGCCGCGATCGCGGTCGTCACGATCTCCGCCGAACCAGAAGGCGAATCGCGAGAGCGCAGTAATCGCGGCTGCAATTGTGCCCGCAATCGAGCTGATCAGGATGTCGCGGTTCAGCACATGGCCGAGTTCATGCGCGACGACGCCCTCGAGTTCGCGGTTATCCATCAATTCCAGAATGCCCTGCGTGAAGGCAATCGACGAATGGTTGGGATCGCGCCCGGTGGCGAACGCGTTGGGCGACGGCTCTGGTGTCACATACAGCTTCGGCATCGGAATGCCCATGCGTTGCGCGAGTCCGCCGACGAGCGGCGCAATTCGCGCGTAGACTTCCGGATTGGATTCCTGAGTTAACGGCTGCGCGCCGCTGGTCGCGAGCGCGATCTTGTCAGAGAAGAAGTAGCTGGCGAAGTTCATCACGACCGCGATGATCAGGCCGTACTCGATGCCGCGATCGCCTGCCAGAGCGCGACCCCCAATGATGAGGATCGCGCTCAGCAGCCCGAGCAAGGCCACCGTTTTCAGTGCGTTATTGGACTGGTGCATTTTGAATTACACTGTTTCGACGGCTACCGGCTCGGTTTGTTTGGTAAACGTCAGCTTGCCGGCTTCCCCGTCCTTATCGGCCACCACGGTTTCACCCGCGAGGAAGTCTCCCGCGAGCAAGCGCAACGCCAGAGGGTTCTGAATCAGCTTCTGGATGGCCCTGCGCATCGGCCGGGCTCCGTATGCTTCGTCATATCCTTCCGCCATGAGCGCTTCTTTCGCTGCCGCCGTCACTTCGAGCTTCACGCCCCGATCCGCCAGCATTTTGCTGACCTGGCCGAGTTGCAGATCGATGATCACCGACAGGTGATCCTTCGACAACTGATTGAAGACGATGATATCGTCCACACGGTTCAGAAACTCCGGCCGGAAGGTTTGCCGCAGGGATTCGAGTAACCTCTTCACCACCGCTTCGTGACCGGGGTTCACTTTTTGCATGGCTGAGAAGCCTATCGTCGGTTTCGATTCCGCAATCACGTGGCTGCCCACGTTGGACGTCATAATGATGATCGTATTCCGGAAGTCGACAGTGCGGCCCTGGCCGTCAGTCAGGCGGCCATCGTCGAGAATCTGCAGCATCGAGTTGAAGATATCCGGGTGGGCCTTTTCGATCTCATCGAAGAGGATCACCGAATATGGCCGGCGCCTGATTTGTTCGGTCAACTGACCGCCTTCGTCATAACCGACGTAGCCCGGAGGCGCGCCGATCATCCTCGAGACCGCATGCTTCTCCATGTATTCCGACATGTCGACCCGGATCATGGCTTTGTCGTCGTCAAACATGAACCCCGCAACCGCACGCGCGAGTTCCGTCTTGCCCACGCCTGTGGGGCCGAGGAAGATGAAACTGCCGATGGGACGATTGGGATCGCTCAGACCTGCACGGTTCCGCCGGATGGCATTCGACACCAGCCCGACGGCCTCGTTCTGGCCGATCACGCGTTGTTCAAGCCGGGTCTCCATGTGGATGAGCTTCTGCACTTCGCCTTCAAGCATGCGCGCCACCGGAATACCGGTCCACTTCGCGACGATCTTGGCGATATCTTCCTCGTCGATCTCTTCCTTGAGAAGATTCGTACCGGACTTCATTTCGATTTCCTGATTAGCGACGACTAACTCCTGCTCGATCTCGGCGAGCTTCCCATAGCGGAGTTGCGAGGCCTTTTCCCAGTCGCCGGCGCGCGTGGCCTCTTCTTCTTCGCCGCGTACGCGCTCCTGCTCCTGTTTGAGATGTTTCACACGATCGATGGCGGCCTTTTCCCTCGACCAACGTTCCTTGAGGCCCGCCGCTTCGCCGCGCAGCCGTTCGAGTTCGTTCTCGTCATGCCGCAGGCGGTCCCTCGACATGACGTCGTTTTCGCGATTCAGCGCCTGCCGCTCGATCTCGAGGTGCGAAATGCGGCGCTCAATGTTATCGATCTCAATCGGCATGCTGCCGATCTGGATCTTCAGGGCAGCGCCGGCTTCGTCGACGAGGTCAATCGCCTTGTCGGGCAGGAAGCGATTCGTGATGTAGCGATGTGAGAGGACCGATGCCGCGACAATGGCCGAGTCCTTGATCCGAACGCTGTGATGGATCTCGAATTTCTCTTTCAGGCCGCGAAGAATGGCGATAGTATCGTCCACGGTGGGCTCACCGACGATAACGGTCTGGAAGCGCCGGGCCAAAGCCGCGTCTTTCTCTACGTATTTACGGTATTCGGCCAGAGTTGTGGCGCCGATGCAGCGCAGTTCGCCACGCGCGAGCGCCGGCTTCAGCATGTTCGCCGCGTCGATTGCGCCTTCCGAACCGCCCGCGCCGACGAGCGTGTGCAACTCATCGATGAAGCAGATGATTTCGCCGTTCGACTCGGTGATTTCCTTGAGGACGGCCTTGAGGCGGTCTTCAAATTCGCCGCGGAACTTGGTGCCCGCGACCATCGCGCCCAGGTCGATGGCGACCAGCTTCTTATTGCGCAGTTGTTCGGGAACATCGCCCTTGACGATGCGTTGCGCGAGACCTTCGACGATAGCCGTCTTGCCGACGCCGGGCTCGCCGATCAGCACCGGATTGTTCTTGGTTCTGCGGCTCAGTACCTGCATGAGGCGGCGAATCTCGTCGTCGCGTCCGATAACAGGATCGAGCTTGCCGCGCTTGGCCTGCTCGGTGAGATCGACGGCGTAGCGTTCGAGAGCCTGATATTTGCTTTCGGGATTCTGATCGGTCACGCGTTGTGTGCCGCGCACGACGACGAGAGCCTTGAGGATCGCGTCTTTCGTTGCGCCCTGCCGGTTTAAGAGAGCTCCGGCGGGATCGTACTTTTGCTCCGCGATGCCGAGCAACAGGTGTTCAGTGGATATGAATTCGTCTTTGAAACTTTCGGCGGATTTTGCGGCGGCTTCAAAGACCTGCTGCAGTCCGGGCGCGATGAACTGGCCGGTGGGCTGGCCGGTCACCTTGGGCAGGGCATTGAGCTGACGCTGGGTTTCATGTTCGACGCCATCCGGAATCAACCCGCATTTTTCCAGAACCGGGCGCACGATGCCTTCGCGCTCCGCGGTCAACGCGAGCAGGAGATGGAGCGGATGGACCGCCTGATGACCGTTCTCCGCCGCGAGTTGCTGGGCGTGCTGGACTGCTTCCTGAGCTTTCTGTGTTAATTTTTCGAATCGGAACGCCATTTCGTCTCCTGTTGTCTACTACGTCATTTGATTACCGAGCCCATCGAATGGGTGCAATCGAGTGACCATGTGCGAAACGGGGCACGGAGGTGATCCTCGTGCCCCGCTTGTTTTACTTTACTCCCGAACGGTAGAAGTGAGTCGAACCTTTAATTGACCACCACTTTGACCTGACGGGGTTTGGATGTCTCCTTTTTCGGCAGGGTGATCGTCAGGACGCCGTTTTTGTATTGCGCATCCACTTTATCGGTTTCCACGCTCGACGGAACCGCGAAGCTGCGGACGAAATCGCCGTAGCTTCGCTCGATACGGTGATAGCCCTTGACGGTTTCGTCTTTTTCGAATTTGCGCGTGCCTTTCAGAGTCAGTGTGCCGTTTTCGACGCGAACGTCGATTTCGTCGGTTTTGACCTCGGGAAGGTCGGCCTTCAGGGTGAGGGAGTCTTCGGTCTCGAGAATGTCGACGGCGGGAGACCAGGGGCGGCTGGCCCGGGGTTCGCTCATCAGGCGGGTGACCGCATCCTCAAAGAAGCGGAGGCCCTGGAATGGATCAACTGTGTTTGCGGTGCTCATGTTGGTGTGAGTTCCTTTGGCTGAATTGGTCGATGAGAAGCATCTCATATGTACACGATAATAAAATATGCGTGTTATCTTGTCAAGTAATATTATTCCGTCTGTGGCGTAGCTGTGCCCCGGCGGGCGGCCAACCCCGAAAATGATAATTGGAGGAACGAAACCAATTTCGCATAAGCCTTTTGATTGCAATGCGAAACTGGCGTACTGAATCGACGGCGGGCGGGTGGGAGCAGGAAATCGGAGGCGCGGCATAAGTCCGATTCGACTGTAGCGCATGCCTCAAAGGAATCAGGGTAGCCAGAAACGTTATTTCCGGCGGAAGCTGCTGATAATGAGGTGGATACGATTTTTTTAGATTCCCGTGACTGAATAATCGATAAAGCGGGATTTACGTCGAGGACGCACAAAAGCGAGGCCTGTTTCACGTCCCGGCCGACGGCATGCTGAGCGCTGGGCCATCTATACCCGCTTTGAACCGAACACGAGCGCGCCCGGGGCGACGGCTGAACAGCATGACTCGTGACCAACTGGAAGCCAGGATTGCGGCGGACTTCGCGGGAAGATGATGTATCCGCATTGACACGTCAGTTCTCTGTCGGAACCCTGTCCACCGCATCGACGACCAGCTTTTCGACCGGCGTAGTGGTCCTCTCCAGTCGCAGCCCCTGCTTCTCCAGAGACTCGGAGTAGGAAGACAATTTCTCGTCGGCGGCGTTCGCCGTGTCGAGCGTTACGTCCCACGCGCCTGCGATCCCGGAGCGGTCCACGACCGGGAGAAAAGACAGAGGGGCCGCTCCGAACCATCCTCCTGTCGAAAGCCCCCGCGTCAAAACTTCCGCCAGTTTCGGCATGGTGATCCTGAAATATTCCGTGTGCGATTCTCCCGCCGAATTCGACGATAGAAGCGGACCCCACTCCGAGTTCGTCATCATCGTGATGGGGACGCTGCGGTCGCCGACCTGCTGCGTCGTCCTGCACATCCGGTTACCGGCGCCGGCGGGGACCGCAACTTCCACCCATTTTTCGCAGGCGGAGAGGTCGACATCGCCAGGCTTCTTCAATTTGGGTCCGCTCCTGCCTGCGACCAACGCATATCCCGGCACGTCGGCAACCGCGCGATGGGCCGCCAGGTGAAATCTCGCCGCGAGCAGCGTTCTCAGCATGTCGGGAATTTGTTCCTGCGTGGAACCCTGCGGCATCACGGCATGAACGGCGAAGCTGGTCTCGCCCTCATTGACCCACGCGGGGGCGACGATCAACTGAATGTTGATGCGATACGCGGTACTGATGAGGTACTTCATATTCCCGCTATCGATATCCACACGGAGCCCCGAGACACGCATGGCCACGCCGGAGGTTTGTCCTCTCGCGAGAGCCTGGGTCATGAATTCGGTTTGATCGAGCGTGGGCTTCACGGAGGCGACTTCGAAGCGAAGCGTTTGCGGCGGCGACTGCGCGTGGATCGCGGGAACAGCGCCGGTGACGATGATGGCCCCGATGAGGAATGCGGCTGCCAGGATCGCGCCGGCAAGACCTGAGATTCGCGCGGGGCTGTTCCCGATATCCTGTCCCGTCAGACGTCGGATTCGCGCGAGCAGATCGCCTCGTGTCGCGGCGAGCGCTGGCTCGGAGATGCTTCCGCGGAGTTCTTCGAGTTGCGCAAGTGCAGTGGCGTAGACCATCACGTCGCCACAGACTTCAACGGCGAGGTCGTCGCAGCAGTTCTCACGCTCCTGACGGATTTGACGGCTGACCCACCAGACAGCGGGGTGGTAGAACAGCAGGGTTTCGACGGCGTTTTGCAGCAGGTTGACGAGATAGTCGTAGCGCCGGATGTGCGCGAGTTCGTGGGCCAGGATTGCGCGTAGCTGTGATTCGTTGAGGCCTGTGACGGCGGATACCGGGAGAAGAATGTATGGGCGCATCCAGCCGACGACTGCGGGGACTTCGGCGATCGCCGATATGTAGAGTCGGACTGGCCGGGAGATCTGGAATCTGCGCATCAGGTCTGCCATCGCTTCGAGCCAGGCGGAGTTCGCCGGTTCCGCAGCGCCGCGTTTGAGGCGTCGAATCCGCATCCAGCCCACCAGCGTGTAGATCGAGAACGCGAGAACACCCATCAGCCAGCCACATACGATCCAGCCCGGAAGATTCGCCAGACGATCAGGGGCGGGCGCGGCTATCGCCGCAGGTCCCGGGGGCGCCATAACAGTGGTATCCGTTGGCGGTACATCATAATGGGCCGGGATGGTGTGTTGCGTGGCGGCGTGATCGCTTCGGAGTGCTGTCGCCATGAAAACAACGGGTATCAGCAGCATCGCCATGCAGCCAATTGCGTAGCGTATCCGGGGTCTGCGGGTCAAGGTGTTGGCCACGATGAGAACCGCTGCAAGCAGCGCGCCCTGCCAAACGAAGTGCAGTAGCGCCCAGCCAAGGGCCTGAACTGCGGGATGGGTCAGCAGGGTTTCCAGTCTCATGGCGTACCGTCAATTCTCCGAAGGCCGGGCCACGCGATCGATCACGATGAACCCGTGTTGACCGCGGGTTGGCGAGAGTTTCAGCCCCAGTTGTTCCAGCGCGGTGAAGATCGACGCGCCTGGTGGAATATCCGATGAGGGATCGACCGGCTGCCGTCCGGGGCCAAGCCCGTTCATCGGCGTACTCTCGTCCGGTGCGTATTCGATGCGGACACTAAATACCGCGGTGATCCCTGTCTGATCGATCACGGGGCGGTCCATGATCATATCGCCCAGCACCTGAGAGATCCGATTGACCTGCACGCCGCCGCCGAGCAGAGTCCGGTTCGGGCCGTTGACGCCCCACCCGATCCAGCCGCAGGGTGGCTTGCCGCCCGGGAGCCACTCGGGAGGGCCATCGGGAAGGCAGTCGCCTTCTGCCATCGGTTTCAGTTTGAGGCCGTTCTTTCCCACTGTCATCGCATACATCGGCGTCTCTTCCATTTCGCGATGTGTCTTCAACTGAAAGCGGTCTTCGAGAAGCGCCTGGAGCATGGGGCCCTCAATCATCCTGGAGGCCGGGCTGAATACGAAAGGATCATCGGTCGCTTTGTTCGCCGAAGAATCTCCGGTCACCGCCTCGATCGTGTAGCGATCCGAATAGGCCCAGGATGGCCCTCCCCGGAGTCTCTTCTCGTCAAAAGGCCCGCTGGAATCGTTGGTGAGCGGGTTGCCGCCGAATTGAACGTAGGCGACCTGGATAAGGTCCGACACACTCATACACGTAATATGGAGCCTTCCCGGCGTCGCGTTGAGATATCTGTGGCCGCCTCCGCCTCGTCCGTCTCTCCCACCGCCCGCACCGTCGGTCGGATTGCAGGGCTTTACGGAAGCTGCGTCAAATTTCGGACGGGCTGCGGCTTTGGCGCGCGGCGGTGTCGGAACGGACGCGGCCGGGGCCGGGGATACGGGTGGAGGTGGCGACTGCGCCTGAATCGCGGGCGCGGTGCTCGTGATGATCACGGCGCCGACGACGAGAGCTGCTGCCAGAATCGCACCCGCGAAGCCCGAGATCCACGCATGGCGATTCGCGCGATCCTGCCCCGTCAGGCGGCGGATTCGCGCGAGCAGATCGCCTCCCGTGGCGGCGAGCGCCGGCTCGGGGATGCTTCCTCGCAGTTCTTCAAGTTGCGCCAGCGCGTTGGCGTAGACCATCACGTCGCCGGAGAGTTCTACGGCGAGATCGTCACAGCAGTGTTCGCGCTCGTGGCGGATTCGACGGCTGACCCACCAGACGGCTGGGTGGTAAAAGAACAGGGTTTCAGCGGCGTTTTGCAGCAGGTTGACCAGGTAATCGTAGCGCCGGATGTGCGCAAGTTCGTGAGCGAGAACTGCGCGTAACTGCGATTCATTGAGCCCTGTAACGGCCGATACCGGCAGGACTATATACGGTCGTATCCAGCCGATGACTGCCGGGACTTCGGCGACGGCGGAGATGTAGAGGCGGACCGGTCGGGAAATTCGGAGTCTGCGCATCAGGTCTGCCAGCGTTTCGAGCCACGCCTGGTTCACGGGTTCGGCGCCGCTGCGTGTGAGTTGTCGAAGTCGCATCCAGCCTACTGTCGTGTAGAGCGAAAACGCGAGGACACCGATCAGCCAGACGCATACAATCGAGCCGGGGACCAGGGCGAGCTCGTTTGGATGCTTTGCGGCGCTTGCGATGGGCGCGGCTATCGCCGCACGTCCGGGATCGGTTGCGACGGGCGTATTGGCGATTGCCGTCTCATAACCGGGCTCGAGGGGATATTGCGCAGCGGGGTGGTCGTTTCGGAGTATTGTTGCCACAAACACGACCGGCATCAGCAGCATCACTATGCAGGCGATTGCATAACGGACACGGGGCAGCCTGGTCAGCGTGTTGGCCAGGACGAGAACCGCTGCCAGCAGCGCTCCCTGCCAGATGAAATGCAGCAGCGCCCAGCCTACGGCCTGCACTGCCGGATGAGTCAACAATGTCCGGAACGTCACTGGATGCCTCGCTCGTGATTTCTCAGAATTTTGCGGATTTCGGCCAACTCTTCCGGGGTCGCCCTTTTCGCCGCCAGCGCCTGCACAAGCAGCCTGCTGGTGGAGCCCTCGAACGCGCGTTCCAGCAGATCCGCCACCAGCCCCCGCTGCGTCTGCTCCCGCGGAACTCGCGCCTGATAAACGTGCGCGAACGTCGTCTCATCCCGGCTGACAAGGCCCTTCTCCACCATGATCTGCATGAACTTCAGGACCGTGGTGTAGCCGGTCTTTTTCGCAGCTTCCAGAATCTTGTGGACCTCTTTGACGGTGCTCGGTCCGCGCTGCCAGAGGACGCGCAGAATAGCGAGTTCCGCGTCGGTGGGCCGGGGTGTTTTGTCCATTTGAGACGATTGTGCTACGAACTGGTTCGTAAAGTCAACGAATAGTTTCGTAAAGATTCCCGGCGGGACACGGCGGCGTAACGCGCGGCCGCATCTCGTGGTAGGATACGAAGCCACATGGGATTCATCGTTTTCTGCATGCTTATAGGGGTCGGCGGTCTGATGTACTTTCTACCCTCGATTGTCGGCAGGGAAAAGCGCAACATCGGCGCGATCTTCATGCTGAACCTGTTCCTCGGCTGGACGCTGGTCGGCTGGGTCGTAGCCCTCGTTTGGGCGATGACAGTTGAGCCCCCGCTCGCCGTCCTGCTTCCGGTGGTACCTGCTGCTGCCACACACTCCGCGTTCTGCACCGGCTGTGGGGCCGCGTTGCAGCCGGGTTCGCGCTTTTGCGCGGCGTGCGGACGTCCTGGTTGACCCGGGTGCCAGCCTACGCCTTTTGCGGTAATGTAAGAGTAATCCTGAGTCAGTGAGCGACATGTCACCCGATAGCGGCCAGTTCACTCCGATCCCGTACTTCGATGACGCCATTAATGACGCCATCTGCCAGTCGGAAATCGATGGCGGCGTGGAGCTTGCCAGGCTGGCTGCGGGCGCCATCGTGGAAGTCACCACGCGTCACCATACCTACACGGTCGAACACCGTGGTGGCGACGAAATTCTCATCTCGGGCCATCCGAAGTATTGTCCGGAGCCGATTCTGGTGCGCTTTCACGGGTCCACCTGGGGCACGCCGATGATCCGGCGGCGTTTTATCGGCCGCGAAATGCGAATGGAATTCTGGCACCCGACGTTCGGAATCCTGCTGACCTCCGAAGTTTCGGAGATTCGGGAACTGCAGCGTGGTACGCGCGACTGAGACGGGATGACCCGGACGAAGTCGCCGCACCGCTGGTTAGGGGTTGCCGAACCGGCCCGTCAGTCGGCCAGCACTTGCTCAAGCTCCCTCAGCCTGAAATAATACCAGGCCAAACACTGGAAGCCGAGGGCGAAAAACGCGAAACGCTGGATCTGTAGCAGATTGATATAAAGATCCAGGAACGGGCCGGGCTTCAGGTTTTCGATGATCCGCGCCACACTGAGCAAGGACCAGACCAATGCACCCAAAAGCATTCCGAGCAATAAGCCCGGTTTAGGCTTGACGAGCCAGGATAAACCTCTGACACTTCTGTTCCCGAATATGCTACGCGCCGTATCGAGGCGCCCCTGCCCGACTTCATACTCAAGACGGCAGACGAAATGATACGGCATTAGCAATAGACAAACTGCCAAAATCAGGAAATAGCTCACGTCCTTGAGGTAGGCACTGCGGGCCGTAAAGCCTTGAAACGACAACATCGTTATCGACGTCGTGGGAAGCGCCCTGGCCGCGACTAAAAAGCTCCCAGCCGCCGAACCGAAGAAAATGAGAGCCAGGATTAACAACCCTCCTTGCCGCCCCTTCCTGGTCCACCTGCGATGAACCAACAGCGCGGTCAGCGAGACGACGAACACTACAGGAAAGACCTCTTTGGCTCCCGCGCTTGCCGCCGCACCGAACCTGTCAAAGGCGTTAGCAGCTTCGGCCAGGATCGCGACCGAGTAGAGCGAGGCGTATAGGGCGCTCGCCGACATCAAATACCAGATCGGAGCGGCCGCAGAGGAAATCGCCGCACTACTGTCGCGGGCCGCCAGAATCTGTGGCGTAAGCAGAGGAACAGCGTCGCTGTCAATCGGGGGGACGGGCAAAACATGCCCTCCATCCGAGGTAGCGCGGTCACTGCCATCGGCGAGGGACGAAAAAAGATAGCCCTTTCCCGAGATCGTATGCACGAAATGGGGAGCCTCTCCCCGGTCTCCAACGGCCTTACGAATCTTGCTTATTGCCTGTTCGATTGCGGCGTCCGTAACGTGAGGCCCGCCCCAGACGGAGCCCCGCAACTCATCCCGGGTCACAACCCGCCCTCGATTCTCGACCAGGAAAAGAAGCGCGTCGAAGGGCTTCGCCGTCAAGCGCACGGGTTCGCCAGAAAGAACGAGTCGCCGATGGACGGGATCGATTTGCAGCGATTCGAATGTCAGGATGGCGCTTTCATTCATGGGGCATCTAATTATCTACCTGGCCGCCTCTCGCCCAGAGACGGGCAGTACTCTTAGTGCTCCTTGCCGAAGGTCGGCTTCGATCCCTGGATCTCCATCCAATAGCTATCTTAAACGCCATCGATGCGCCGAAGTCAGACTTTTTCAGGAAAAATATAGCTTTATGGGCACCAGGCACCGATCAATTCAGGCATAATAGCTCAACCGGACTTGAAAAATATGGAAACAGTGCCGCCTCGAACACAGCCCGCTCGATCATGTCGGAGCGCTGGACGCGGCGCTAGTGGCAGATGGCTCACGACGATAGTATTCTTGATGTTCCCCTCGTTTTGCCAAGCCCAGAGCGCTCCTGTGGTGGGTCGCCCAATACTGTTCGTCCATGGGATCTGCGATAACGCCAATAGTTTTAGTTCGCTTCAAAGCGGCGTTATCGATAAGATAAGCATCGCCGAACCGGAAGCGTATCCCGACGCCTTTATTTACACACTCTACTACGATCCGTCGTCCGGGAATGTTTTATGGTTCGACAATGGGACAGGAAACCCTGTGAGTCTTATTCCATCTAAGGCGAGGTTTTTCGCTATCGAGTTCTACGCACCCGGAGCTTTTGGAGCCGATGGGTCAGTCAATGCCGCAGGGGTGGCGGATGTCTCGATTTTGAACAAAGCCGATGAGCTCGCTCACGTGATTGAGGCTATCACTACCTTGACAACAGTAAAGGACGTGATCCTAATTGGCCACAGCATGGGAGGTCTCGATGCCCGGGCCTACATGGAGAACTTCGCGATCTCCTCCGCCGTTCAGTGCACGGACGCGGGCGCGCAACCCTATTCCTGCATTACTTCGCCCACCACTCTCTACACAGGAGATGTCGCGAAGCTCATAACGCTGGATACGCCCCACAGCGGGGCCGCGATCGCAAACGTTGACGGATTGCGAGACGACATTCTGTCCTTGGTTTTGGGGGATGATGGAGAGATTGCGGGTACGCTTATCGATCTGTGGGCGCGAGCTTTCAAAGCATGTATCGTTGAGAATCCCCAAGACAATCTCAATCTGCGCGAACTGGAGGAAGGGAGCTGGGTTCTGCAACAATTAAATGGCGATCCTCTTGATAACAACGCCATCTTCTCGCTCCCCCCACACGTGCCGATAACCGCGATCAGAAGCTACACACTTCCGGGACTGTGGGATTACACGAATGGCGACGATGGAGCGGGAACAAAAAGCGAGCAGGGCATTCAACAAATTGTCAACAATCTGGAACCTACAACGTACGTTGACTCGGACAATCCCTTTTTCGGCTCGGCCTACCTTCCCGTTCCGCTGTATCTCGTCTCGCTAGGCTGCAATCCTCAATTTGGGATTTTGCCAATCCTCCACGTCCTTCCTTGTCTTGGGATGCAGCCCAATACTGCGGCTCTGATTTACAGCGCGGTCTCGCCGGTCTTGAACGGCACGGCCAGTAGCATTTCGGTCACTGCAACGCTTGACGGAAACCAGATATCCACTCCTTTCACGGCAAGCTACTCGATATCATCCGCCGACGGCTTTACATTGCCTGGAACCACGTCGATTCCGAGCACTTTCTACAAGGTAACGCCAGGAGAATATACGTTGCAATACACAAGCGGCGGCCCAAGTCCAAGAGTCAGCATATCTCCGAATAATCAGCAGACGCTTGGGGTCAACCACGTTGACGGAAGCAATAACTGGAATCTTACGTTTAACCTTGCATTTCAATCAGCTGGCATCTTAACAACCGTTCCGTCCCTTTCGTTCCTCGACGTGCCGGTTAACTCCACTGCGATCCGGACAATCGAGATAACGAATACCGGTAACGCTTCGGTGAATATCCCAGCAGCGCCGCAAATTTCCGGCACGAACGCCTCAACTTTCTCAGTTGTTTCTGGACCGGGTTCCCCGATCGTGGCTGGAAAGACAGCTTCACTCACTGTAGCGTTCTCCCCGACCGGACAAGGTAACGACACTGCCACCCTCTGTGTTGTCAGCGATGCGCCAGGCCAACCGGTCTGCATTTCCCTTGTGGGAACAACTGCGCCAGTATCCGTTCCGCCTTCTCTTTCATCGCCCGGTTCACCGACCGCTCCGGGGACAATCGTGCCCACGCTGACTCCCACATTGACCTGGCAACCCGTAGCCAACGCCTCATCTTACCAACTATACGTAAATGAAATCCAACCCGGCACTACTGGCTATTCAAATACGACGATCAGTGGAAACTCCACTTCTCTGACGGTGCCTTCCGGCAATCTGCTTGCCGGAAGAAACTATCAATGGTACATGACCGCGAAGACGGCCGCCGGACTCACCAGCGGCAATTCTCCGCCGCTTTTTTTCGAGGTGACCAATTCACAAGCCGCGCCCTTTATCGACTCCATTGATCCTCCGAATCCCACCGCTTCCGCAACCGCGCAGCCCCTGACGATAAACGGAAGTGGTTTCGCGACAGGAGATGTCGTCCAGTTCACTCTCCCGGATACCACGGCATATCGGGTTCCTGGGAATCAGCTCAGCATCCAGTCCGCCTCAATGATCGCTACATCGGCGCCACTCAGCCAGGCCGGAAATTGGAACGTTGAGGTCGTGAACTCGCAGGGGCAAATCTCGAATCTGTTCCCTTTCCAGATTGCGCCCACACCCCAGAAGCCAGGGACCTTCACCTTAACGGGAAATCCGCCAACTTGTAACGCGCCCCCTTCCACTGTTCCGCTCGTGAGCATCGCGTGGGCGGCTTCCACTCAGGCGAGCAGTTATCAGATTTACAGAAACTCCTACTCAGTCGCGAGCGTTCAGGCCGGTACTCTCTCCTGGACCGATTCTGCCGATCTCACAGCTGGTCAAAGCTACAGCTATTCGGTCGTTGGAGTCAATGCTCAGGGAACCACGCAGTCAAACACTGTGACGGTGAGCGTTCCCTCAAACGTCTGCTACACGCAGGCAGCCGGCAAAATCGTCCTGAGCCAGAATACTTTCAACACCGGCTTTACTCAAGCGCAATCGGCTGCTTCCGGTGTCCTGACCATCACCGACGATTCCGGTAAACCGATGCAGGGAACCGCCTCGGTGGCAACCCAACAAGGCGGGACGTGGCTCACGGTGGACGGGCACACCAATTCCGAAACCTGGTACGCTCCGCAAAGCCTGACGGTCACGTTCAACCCGACGGGTCTGGCGGCCGGAAACTACAGCGGCACAATTACGATCACGTCTCCTCAGGCCTCAAATGGGCCGTTGGTTGTCCAGGTCACCATGGCTGTTGCGTCTCTCCTCGTCATTACCACTCCGCCGGTCCTTCCGGATGCATTTGCGGGACAGATGTACAGTGCGACTCTCCAGGCGACCGGGGGAAGTAGTCTCAACTGGACAATTCTGAACGGCAGCCTCCCGGCGGGCTTGAGTCTGAGCTCTTCCACTGGCGCGATAAGCGGAACACCTGGCTCATCCGCGGGCACGCAACCGCTGAACATCGGCGTTTCGGACTCTGCGGGTCAGTCCGTGTGGCAGACATTCATCCTGAACTGGAATCCTGCGGTCGCTATCGCAACACCCCTCGCGGGCATTCCGCAATGGGTCGTCGGCGCGCCTATCGTGAATTCGACGGGATATAACTTCACTGCTTCGGGAGGCTCCGCCCCGTACCAGTGGTCCGCTACTGGCTTGCCGTCGGGAGTCAACCTGGGCGCATTGGGGACACTGAGCGGCACGCCGACATCCGGCGGGACATATAACGTGACGATCACGGTGACCGATTCCGGAAACCGAACAGGGAACCTGAATGTCAGTATCGGAGTGCTTCAGCTACCGCTTCAGATTAGCGGAGACAATGGGGACGACGGCATGCCGTTTGTACCGTCCGGCGCGGTGGGTGCATCGAACTCCGCCTTTTTCAGTGCCAACGGAGGGTCGGGTAGCAGTTATCGGTGGACCCTATCGGGGGCGCTGCCGCCGGGGATCAGTTCCGGCCCAGCCCCGGGTTGCACCGCGCCAGTTTGTCCCTTTGCAATATTCGGTACGCCAACGACTGCCGGCGTCTTCCCGCTGAGCCTGAAGCTGACCGATTCCGCCGGAAATAGTACGAGCACGTATCTCGTCTCCGTCGTGAACAATCCAGGATCCGCTCCGAAAATTACGTATGCGGAACTGCCCGTTGCCACAATCGGAACGAACTATAGCTTCTCCTTCGCGGCGACCGGCGGTACCGGCGCGCTCACGTGGAAAATCGACGGCCCTCCGGCCGACCCGAGCCTCGCGATTTCAACCACCGGTGGCCTCGCGGCAACTCCCGGCGTTGCCAACGATTGCCCAGGCAATTCGGGCGGATTCCAACCACCGCAATATCCGGTTGCAAGAGTGTTTGTGGTGCAAGTCACGGATTCCGCAGGGCAATCCGATGCAGTACCCGAATGCATGCCTGCATACTATCCTCAGTCCACCATCACCACCATCTATCCGCCAAACGCCATTCCGACGGGCGTCGCGCAAACAGTAGCGGTGGTCGGAACTGGGTTCCAGACAAATTCGCAACTCCAGTTTGACAATATTGCGCAGACAACAACTTTTGTTTCGGAGTCGGAGTTGCAGTTTACCCTGAATCCCGCGCAGATACACGCGTTTCAGACGCCCAACGGGATTGGGTGGGATCCCTACGCCAGTTATCCAATTCGCGTGATCACCCCCTACAGCCACCCCAGCAGCAACGCAAATTTCGAGATTGACCTGCCCGCGCCCGCAGTGTCGACTTTTGAGGCAGACTATTTGGGCACGGCAGGCAGCCCCTGCTTTCCCAATTTCGCCTGTGAGTTGAATATCACCGGAACCGGCCTCACACCATATACCCAGTTCCAACTGATCGGGACGGGGCAAACCGTAGAATACGAATCCACTACCTCCACGAACGTGCCGTGGACTCAGGTCACGACCGCAGCGCTCTTTCCGACATCAGCCGGCGCCTACACGATCCAGGTAACGAATCCAAATCAACCTGGAGGGGGCTCCGCATCGACGACTATTTCACTTCAGGTTTACGATGTGACCTCCATCGTTCCAAACCCCGCCACCGTCACGAAGCAGGTGACGCAGGGGGATTCGGCCACAACATCGACGTTGTCAGTTGCCCTTGCTGGGTTAGACCGCCAACCCGGCACCGCGGCAGTCTCCGGGGGAAGTTGGCTCAAGGTGAATGGACAGGCGTCAAGCAGCTTCACGACGCCGGTGGCGCTTTCGTTAACGCTTGATCCGACTGGTTTAACTCCCGGCACATATACCGCATCGATTACGCTGACCTCGTCCCAGGCGAAGAACACCGGAATTGTTGTGCCCGTAACGCTGACTGTGTCGGGGCCCCTTCAGATCACCACGACATCGCTCCCCGATGCATACTCCTCGAAACCATACAGCACGAGTATTCAAGCCAGTGGGGGCAGCGGCTACACGTGGTCCCTTCAGGGAGGGAGCCTTCCTCCCGGACTCAGTCTTGACCCCGCTTCCGGGGTGATCTCGGGAACGCCGGACTTCGTTTCGACCACGGTCGTCGAATCAGCGAGCATTTCTGTGCTGGACTCGCTGGGGCGATCCACTTCAAAGACCTTTTCTTTGAATTGGCATCCGGGTGTCACGATATCGTTGCCACTCAACGGCACCCCGCAATGGATCGTAGGCACGTCAATCCAAAACGGCCCCGGGTATGGATTTAACGCACTTGGAGGAAGCCCCCCGTACCAGTGGAGCGCAACGGGTCTTCCATCAGGGATTGTGTTGAGTGCGGCAGGCGTCCTCAGTGGCACGCCGACCGCGGCGGGAGCCTATTCCGTTGTGTTGACGCTCGCCGACTCGATAGGATTGACAGGAACTCTGGCGCTCCCGCTCCCCGTCACCCAACTCCCGCTGAACATCGTCGACAATTCCTTCGGTAACTCACCGCCCGTCGCTCCGGGCGGCGCTGTGGGCGCCGACTACCCGGCGCTCTTCCTCAGCGGGGCGGGAGGCTCTCAAAATGGCTACAGGTGGATCGTCATGGGAACGTTACCCACCGGAATTGTCGCCAGCCCCCCTGCCGGGTGTAACCCTCCCGGCTGCGCGATCGGGTTTTCGGGCAGTCCGAGCCAGGCCGGAACGTTTCCTGTTTCGGTACAACTTGCCGACTCCGCAAACAATACGGTCGCGACGAGCCTGAGTTTCGTGATCAACGCTTCACCCCAAACCATCACGTTCGGGACTCTGGCCTCTGTGAGTTATGGAAGTGCACCTTTTGTGGTCAGCGCGACCAGCAACTCAGGCCTGCCGGTCAGCTTCTCCTCGACTACCCCTTCTGTTTGCACGGCTACCTCAACGGGTACCGTAACGATAGCCGCGGGTGGAGCGTGCTCGATCACAGCTAGTCAGAGTGGAAACTCGAACTTCGCTGCGGCTGCGTCCGTCGTGCAGAGTTTCGCCGTCAACCCGGCGTCGCAGACGATTGCGTTCCCTACCCCTACCAACGTCACGCTTGGATCGTCGCCGTCGACCGTGAGCGCCACAGCCACTTCGAGCCTACCAGTGAGTTTTGCCTCGACTACAACTTCCGTCTGTACCGCTACTTCAACAGGCACGGTGAGCATCATCGCAGTGGGTACATGTTCAATCACGGCCAGCCAGGGAGGAAATGCGAACTTTGCCGCGGCAACGTCGGTTTCCCAGAGCTTTATGGTCAATAAGGCATCCCAGACCGTTACGTTCGCGCCTTCAACCAGTATTGGTTTCAGCGCTACAACGATCCCGCTCACCGCGACCGCCAGTTCAGGTCTGATGGTCGGCTTGGCATCGACGACCAACTCGGTCTGTACACTTTCCGGAAATGCGCTGACCACCGTCGCGCTTGGCACATGCACGATTACCGCAAGCCAGGGAGGCAGCGCAAACTATCTGGCAGCGACGCCGGTGGTCCAGAACGTCACCATCGTTCAGGGATCACAAGGGATCACTTTCGCTCAGCCTGCGGCGATCACGCTTCCGGCATCACCGCTTGCACTTGTTGCGACCGCTAGCTCTGGCTTGACTGTGACCTTCAACTCCACTACCAGTGGCATTTGCACCGTTAATCTCGCTACTCTGACCCCCGTATCCGTCGGTACCTGCACGATCACCGCATCGCAGACCGGCAACACAAACTACCTGGCCGCAACTCCCGTGATGCAATCCTTCACGATTAACCCCGCCGCCAGTTCCGGCGGCGGCGGTGGAGGCGGTGGAGCACCGCCATCCGGCGGCAGTCCGCTGACTCTATCGCCCACGTCCCCAACGATCGGCGCAGCGGTAGGCGGCTCACCCGCCACGACCACGATTACCCTGACTTACCAAACCTTCACCCAGGGCGCACCCTCGTTCTCCAGTAACTTCAACACCAGCCCCGATCAGGGCTGGATGAGCCTGTCTCCGGCTTCCGGAACCATGTCGCAGGCGTCGCTCACCGGCCTCCTCTACACCTACTCAGCCACCATCACCGTGAGCGGCGACCCCAAAGGCCTCGCTGCCGGCGCCGTCGAAACCGGCAACATCAACATCAACTCGGGCGGCAATATCGTATCGGCAACCGTCACGATGAACGTCTCGTCCCAGCCGGCGAAATTCACCGTCGCCCCGCAATCTCTCAGCTTTACGTATCAGCAGGGAAGCACCGCCTTACCCGCAACGCAAAGCGTCTCCGTCTTCAGCGTCCCCACCGGCGCGAGCTTCACCGCCACCGCATCCAGCACCGGAAACTGGCTGACCGCCGGAGCCGGCACGGCGACTCCCGCAGCTATCCCCGTCTCCGTAAGCGTCAGTGGCCTCGCGCCAGGCAACTATTCCGGCAGTATCGCGATAGGTGCAATTAGGGTGCCGGTTTCACTGGCCATCGTCAAAGCAACTCCGCCAATACTCTCAGTTTCCCCAACAACGGAAAACCTGGGTACAGCGACTTCCGGCGAAGTAACCGTATCGAACACCGGCGGTGGTACGCTCCAGTTCACCGCATCGAGCGATCAGCCCTGGCTGACAACCGGCGGCTCCGGCACAGCAACACCCGGCGCGCCCGCCTCGCTGTCATTCGCCGCCAATCCCTCCGGCCTCACCCCCGGCGTCTACACCGGCCACGTCACAATCAGCGACAGCAACTCCGCCGCGCAATCCGTCGTCACCGTTGTCTTCACCGTTCCGAATACAGCGATACCGGTCATTCAGCTCTCGAAGTCCGGCGTCACGCTGACCGGAGTCGCCAGCGGCGCAGCCCCGCAAACCCAGACGGTCACCGTGACCAACACCGGCACAGGCACGCTGAACTGGACCCCGCAGATCTCGACCACTTCCGGCGGCAACTGGCTGACCGCGTCAGGTTCGGGCACATCGCTGTCGATTTCCGCAAGCACCACAGGTCTCGCCGCAGGCCAGTATTACGGCTCTGTCAACGTGGCAGCGTCGAACGCGACGAATAGTCCACAGAGCGTTTCCGTAGTGCTGAATGTACTCGCGACAACGGCGAGTCCGGGGATCTCGGTATCGACCGGTGGACTGTTGCTGGTCGGCAGCGGGACACAAACGGTCGGGCTTTATAACGCGGGTTCCACAGCAATCGGGTATACCGCAAGCGTGTTTACCTCGACAGGTTCGGGGTGGCTCACAGTGAGCCCGGCGAGCGGGACAGCGAATCCGGGCGCGAGCACGATTTCGATTGCAACGAATCTGAGCGGATTGACGGGCTTGCAGACGGGGTCGGTGACGCTGGCGTTCGGCGATGGAAGTACGGCGACGATTCAGGTTGGCGCGCTCGCATTAAGCGGCACAGCTGGCAGCGCGCGCAGTGGTGGTGTGCAGCCACTGGCATCGGTAGCGGCGTGCCCCGGAGGCAAGGCGAGCTATCTGATTCCGATCTTCCGTGAACCTTCCAGTCAGTCCTCGGCCCAGGTAGCGTCGGCGACAACGGTGCAGGCCCAGGTGATCGACGATTGCGGCCACGCGGTAACCAGTGGTTCGGTGCAGGTGACATTCGGCAATGGCGACCCGGGCATCAATCTGAACAGCGTTGGTTCGGGAATCTGGGAAGCGACGTGGGTGCCGCAGAACGCGGCGTCGTCCGTCGCGTTGCAGGTGACAGCCTCGGAGAATGGCTTGATCGTCAACTCATCGTTGAGCGTGTTGAGCAGCGTGACGGTTGTCGTTCTGGCGGCCAGTGCGAACGCGGCTCCGCAGCCGACCGGAATCGCGAACGCGGCGAGCGGGTCGCAGGCGACGCCGGAAGTGGTAGCACCTGGCAGCTATATCGCGATCTACGGCACGGGCCTTGCGGGCGGCGGGAATCCGGCAGCAACATCATTGCCTCTGCCGACGACGCTGGACGGCACGCAGCTATTCCTCGGCGGTTTGCCGATGCCGTTGCTATACGCGGGCGGGGGACAGGTAAATGCGCTGGTGCCGGAAGGGATTGCGCCGAACGCCACATATCCGCTGGTGGTTGTACGCGGAACCGCGCAGTCGGTGCCCGTGGCGCTGACGGTGACGGAGTTGCAGCCGGGGGCGTATACGGTGAACACCTCGGGCTCCGGAGCTGGGATCGTGACGAATGCGCTGACGGGCGCGCTGATCACAACATCGAATCCCGCGCATGCGGGAGATTACCTGGTGATTTACGGCACGGGCCTCGGTTCGCTGATCGGAGCGAATGGGGAAGCGCAGCCGTCAGATGGAGCGGTCGCGCCAGGCACGGTCGTTTACCACACGACGGCGACGGTGACGGCGACGATCGGCGGCGTGACTACGCCGGTGCTGTTCTCAGGATTGACACCGACGTTCGCGGGGCTGTATCAGGTGAACGTACAGGTGCCGGTCGGCATTGCGGCGGGAAGCGCGGTCCCGGTAGTGCTGACCGCGACCGATACGGCGACCGGCGTCAGCGCAACAGGGAATGCGGTGACGGTGGCCGTGCAATAGCCGTTTCTTATCGGCGTGCATCGGCGTTCATCGGCGGCCATTTTTCAGTCACAAGAATCTTTAAACTTCGTATCTCCCTATACATCAGAGAATTACAGGAGAATCCGTCCCTCCCAGACCTCGATTTCCTTGCTGGCTGCGCTATTGTCGAATCGGATGAATATGACATACTCCAAAGGCCCCACCCGCTCCGAAAAAACGCCGGAACCATTCGAACCCACCAACCCCATGAAAACACAAGACCGGCCCGAAAATTCGAACCCACCGGGACCCCGTTCGAACCCAACAAATCGCCTTTTACATGCACGAAAGGCGGAACTTGACATGTCAGAGCTTCCCAACAGAGGGATTTGGATGTAGACTAGCTGGTGGCTAAACCGGCATCGTCGGCGCGAGCGCACGTTATAGCAGTTTTGAAAAGAGGATTTTAAATGGAATTCCGGTTTTCACGAAGACGAATCATGCAGGGCGCCGCAACCGCCGCGATGGCGCAGTCCATCGCCCTCGACGTGGTCGCTGCGCCGACCCCACGTCAGTGGCCCATCGAAGAAGGTCCCGACACTCCTAAACTTTCGCTGGCGCCCGGCGATGGCGGCGGACCTCTCCCCGCCAGCCTGCAGCCAGCCGCTCCCGCAGCCGGAGCAACCGGACGCGGCGGCGGTGGAGGCGGTTACGGCGGCTATCTCCCGCCAGCAGCTCCGGCCGCTCCCGCACCAGCCCCGGCGGCTGGCGGACGAGGCGGCTTCGGTGGTCGCAATCTCTCGGAAAGCTACCAGCGCATTAAGCAGATCGGCGTCACTCACCTGATCGGTGTCGGCATAGGCGGCGGCAATCCCCTTACCGAAGCGAATATCCGCACCGCCATCCAGTCCGCCAAAGACGAAGGCATGGTCGCTTATAACGCCATGATCAACGTCCCGACCAGCGTCATCTATGGCAAAGACACGCGCGCCAAAGACATGGAGCCGTTCATCGCCTCCATCGAAGCAGCAGGGAAGGCCGGTCTGCCCGTGCTCGAATACAACTTCTACGCGCATCGCGCCATTGAAGGCTATTACGAAACGGTCGGCCGCGCGAAGGCTGGCTACACGGCGTTCGATTACGATCTCGAATTGCTCGTCGACGACCAGGGCCGCGTCGTGCAGCCAATCTATCGCGACGAAAACGGACAGATTACCCAACAAACCCTGGCCGCTTTCCCGAATGCAAAAAAAGTCAAGTTCCGCGATCTCCCGCCGCTCGCCAATGAAGGCGCTCACAACCTCACGGAAATGTGGGCCAACGTCACGTACTTCCTCAAAGCTGCGATTCCGGTAGCTGAAAAGGCGGGCGTCCGCATGGCGCTTCATCCCAACGATCCGCCGGCCCCGATCAGCCGCGGCTCCCAGCAAATCATGGGCACGGTGGATGGCTGGAAGCACTTTATCGAAATCGTCAACAGCCCTTCGAACGGCATCACGTTCGATTGCGGCGTGACCCGCGAGATGGGTACCGACCCCGTCGCGACCGCCGATTACTTCGCCAGCCGCAAGCGCATCAACCACGTTCACTTCCGCAACGTTTATGTGGTCAAGCCCTACGAAAAGTACCAGGAAGTGTTCATCGACGCGGGCATGGGCGACATGTTCGGCGTGATGAAGGCCCTGGTGAAGAACAAATATACGGGAACGATCTACCCGGAGCATCCGAAAGCTCTCGACGCCGACCGCGACCGCCTCGCCCCCGGTGCCCGCCTCCCCGGCTATCCTGGTGGCGGAGGTTACGGCGGCATTACATATAGTGTGGCGTATGCCAGAGCAATGATGCAGGCGGCTCTCGAATCGGTATGATGCGGGCGGGAGAGCTTCCCGCATACTGTCCTGCTATACTAAACGAGGTTTGAGAAATCCATCCGGAGTCGTGTGTTCATGAGTACCGTGTTCCCCACAAAACAGGGGATTGATAGAAACTGGCATGTTGTCGATGCCAATGATGTTGTCCTGGGCAAGCTCGCCAGCCATGCCGCCAGGTTATTGATGGGCAAGCACAAAACAACGTGGACGCCTTTCATCGATACCGGCGATCATGTCGTGGTCATCAACGCCGAAAAGGTGAAGCTGACAGGTAAAAAAGATTCTCAGAAGTTGTACCGGCACTTCACCGGTTATCCGGGTGGACTGGTTGAAACCGGCGCTGCGAAAGTTCGCGCCACTCGTCCCACCCGCATGATCGAGGAAGCAATTTCGGGCATGCTCCCCAAGACAAAACTTGGCAAGCAGATGTACCGGAAGCTGAAAGTTTACGCAGGTGACAAACACCCGCATGCCGCCCAGAAACCGGTGGCACTCAAGATCAAGTCCGGCCTGCCCGTTTCGGCGTAAGCGGCGGCGGCAAGTCACTATTTTAGGAAGGTATTAGATTTTGGCAATCAAGAAAATCGAACAGTATCTGGCAACTGGCCGTCGCAAATGCAGCATCGCCCGCGTATTCCTGCGGCCGGGCTCTGGCAAAATCACGGTCAACGGTCGCCCTTTTGACGAATATTTTCCCACCGACGCGGGCCGCATCCCCGCGAAGTTCCCGCTGACGGTTGTGGAAATGACCGATCGCTTTGACATCATCGTGCTCGCCAATGGCGGCGGAATCGCCGGTCAGTCCGGCGCCATTCGCCTCGGCATTGCGCGCGCGCTGGTGGAATTTAACGCCGAACTCCGCGGACCGCTGAAGAAGGCTGGTTTGCTGACCCGGGATCCCCGCGAACACGAGCGCAAGAAGTACGGCCAAAAAGGCGCGCGCAAACGGTTCCAGTTCTCGAAGCGCTAAACGCTTTTGTATTCGTGGTTCGGGGCGCGGTTTCCTGCCGCGCCCCGATTTCTGTAGCAACGCCTGCCGTCGCATCACGCGACCGCCGGGCACAATCTGCCGGATGAACCCTCTATCGGGGATCGTCACGGCCATCAAGGAGCCAGTTTGCCCGCTATTTCAATGAAAGAATTGCTCGAAGCAGGAGTTCACTTCGGGCACCAGACCAAGCGCTGGAATCCAAAGATGAAAGAATACATCTTTGGCGAACGCAACGGTATCTACATCATCGACCTGCAGAAAACCCTGAAGCTCTTCAAGGATGCTGCCCGTTATGTTGTGGAAATGTCCGCCCAGGGCAAGAACGTGCTGTTCGTCGGCACCAAGCGCCAGGCGCAGGAAGCCATCACCGAAGAAGCCACCCGTTGCCAGATGTACTATGTCAATCAGCGCTGGCTCGGTGGACTCCTCACCAACATGACCACGGTGCAGAAGTCGATCAAACGCCTCAAGGAACTGGAGCAGATGGCTGCCGAGGGTTCTTACGGCGGACGTCCCAAGAAAGAAATCGTGCGTCTGGAACGCGAGCGCAAACAGCTCGATTCCAATCTCGCCGGTATCAAAGACATGCCCGGCTTGCCGGACGTGCTTTTCGTCATCGATTCGAATAAAGAAGCCATCGCTGTGAAGGAAGCCCGTCGCCTGGGTATCCCGGTTGTCGCTATCGTCGACACCAATTGCGATCCCGATGAAGTGGATTGGGTTATCCCCGGCAATGACGACGCCCTGCGCGCCATTCGCCTCTTCACCAGCAAGATTGCCGAAGCCGTCATCGAAGGCCGCGCTCTCGCCACCGAACACGACTTCACCGCCGGCAAAGTAGCCGCCGACGTGGAAGCGGAAGATGCCGGAGCATCGGAAGAACTGCCGGCAGAGTATTCACAGTATGTGGACCCGCAGTACGCCGCGCAGATTATGCAGGAGAGCCTGATGGTGGGCGATACGAGCGCGAATCGCAAGGGACCTGCTTCGGAAACCGCCGAAGCCGCTGCCGAAGTCCCGGCCGAAGCGACGCAGGCTTAATAGAGACACAGATAACATGGCCGACATTACAGCAGCATTGGTAAAGCAGCTTCGGGAACGAACCGGAGCCGCGATGATGGATTGCAAGAAGGCGCTCGTTGAAGCCAACGGTGATCTGGCTGAGGGCGAAGTGGTGCTGCGCAAGCGTGGCATCGCCTCCGCCGGCAAGAAGGCTTCCCGCTCCACGAAACAGGGCTCGGTCGGAACCTACATCCACGCGGGCGCACAGCTCGGCGTGCTCGTCGAAGTCAACTGCGAGTCCGATTTCGTTGCCCGCACGGACGATTTCCAGGAGCTGGTGCGCGATATCGCAATGCACATCGCCGCCACCGACCCGCAGTTCATCCGCAAGGAAGAAGTGACGCCTGCCGCGCTGGAGAAGGAAAAAGAAATCCAGCTCGCCCGCGCCATCAATGAAGGTAAGCCCGCCGCCATTGCCGCGAAAATCGTGGAAGGCCGCATGTCGAAGTTTTACGAAGAGGTCTGCCTGTACGACCAGCCTTTCGTGAAGGACAACGCCACCACCATCGATCAGCTCATCAAGACGAAGATCGCGAAACTTGGCGAGAACATCTCCGTCTCGCGCTTCTCGCGTTTCAAGGTCGGCGACGGAACTCCGGATCAACCTGAATCCGCAGCGTAGCACCCGCTAATATATAACCCAGCGTGCCGAAATACGAACGCATTCTCCTGAAGCTGAGCGGTGAAGCACTGGCCGGACCGCAGGCCTTCGGGCTCGATGCGGAGCGCGTCCGCGATCTGGCCAATGAAATCGCGGCTGTGGCCCGTGAAGGCGTTCAGATCGGCGTCGTGGTGGGCGGCGGGAATATCTTCCGTGGCATCGCGCTGGCAGCTAAGAATATGGATCGCGTCACCGGCGACCATATGGGAATGCTGGCGACGGTGATCAACTCGCTCGCGCTGCAGGATGCGCTCGAACAGATCGGCCATCACACCCGTGTCATGAGCGCGATCCAGATGCATCAGGTCGCCGAGCCGTATATCCGCCGCCGCGCCATCCGCCATCTGGAAAAAGGCCGCATCGTGATCTTCGCGGCGGGCACGTCAAACCCCTATTTCTCCACCGACACTGCCGCTACCCTCCGCGCGCTGGAGATTAAAGCCGAGGTTATCGCCAAGGCCACGAAGGTGGATGGCGTCTACGACAAAGACCCGATGAAGTACCCCGATGCCGTCATGTACCGCAACATCGGGTATACGAAGGTGCTCACCGAATCGCTGGGAGTGATGGACGCCACCTCAATTGCCATGTGCCGCGACAACAAGCTGCCTATCATCGTTTTCAACCTCAACACTCATGGCAATATAATGCGTATGGCGTCCGGAGAAGAAGTCGGCACCATTATCAGTTAGAAGAAAACCATGGATACAATACCGGAAATCGAAGCCGGCGCGAAACAGCGCATGGAAAAAGCCCTCACCGATCTGCAGCAGGCCATGGCGTCAATCCGCACCGGCCGCGCGTCGATCCATCTGCTCGACTCCATCAAGGTCGATTACTACGGCACGCCGACGCCGCTCAACCAGGTGGCGAACCTGCACGTGCCCGAGCCCGGCATGATTACGGTGCAGCCGTGGGACGCCTCGCTGCTGGGGCTGATCGAGAAGGTGATCCGCACCTCCGATCTCGGTATCAATCCGGCGAACGATGGCAAGATCATCCGCCTGCCGATCCCGCCTCTCACCGAAGAACGTCGCAAGGAACTGGCGAAGAAGCTGCACGTGCTTGCGGAAGAGCATCGCGTCGCGGTCCGCAACATTCGCCGCGATTCCAACGAGCACATCAAGAAGCTCGCCAAAGACAAGAAGATCTCCGAGGACGACGACCGCACCGGCCAGGCCGAAATGCAGAAGCTCACCGACGCCTTCATGAAGCGTCTGGACGACGCGGCGAAGGCGAAGGAAAAAGAAGTCCTCGATATCAAATAGCGAACAGCGGAGAGGCTCCGGCATGGACGCGAAACCGTATCTGCGCCAGATCGCGCTTCGCCCGGAGCGTGTCGAACACCCGGAGCGTTACCCCTTCTCCATTCCCGCGATTCGCGATATGGGCATGGTAACGTTCCACGTGGACGTCACCTTTCTGATTGGAGAAAACGGGGCGGGGAAGTCCACACTGATGGAGGCAATCGCCGTCGCGTGCGGCCTCAATCCGGAGGGTGGCAGTAAGAACTTCCGTTTCTCTACGCGACCGGAAGAATCGGAACTGGGCCGGAACCTGCGTATCGTTCGTTCTTTCCGCAGACCGCGCGACAGTTACTTTCTCCGCGCGGAGAGCTACTTCAATGTCGCCACCGAAATAGAACGCCTGGATGCGGGAGAAGCCTATGGCGGACTTTCTCTGCATGAGCAGTCTCACGGCGAAGCGTTCATGAGCCTCGTCAACAATCGCTTCCGGGGCGATGGCCTGTACATTCTGGATGAGCCCGAGGCCGCGCTTTCCCCGACGCGGCAGCTCGCGATGCTTCGCCGCATCCATCAGCTGGTTCAGATGAAGTCGCAGTTCATCATCGCGACGCATTCGCCGATCCTGCTCGGCTATCCCGATTGCGCGATTCTCCAACTCGACGACAAGGGCATTACGCCGATCGCTTACGAGGACATCGGCCACGTGACTCTGACGCGGCGTTTCATGAACGACCGCGCAGGCATGCTGCGGGACCTGTTCGCGGATGACGACCCTATCGATTGAGTGAGTCCGGATCCAGTGCGTGCTCCGGTCTCCACCGCTCGATTGACCAGGGCGTGTCTGCGGAGAAAGCGATCTCGACCCGCCAGCCGAATTCATCGCGCTCCACAGCTGTTACGGCGCCCTCAAACGACACTTCATCGGTCGAAATCCGTGCAGGCGCGCCGGGCCCGACCTCTTCCTCGCACGCCAGCACAGCTCCCTCCGCCCAGATCTCCTCCAGATTCACCCATTGCCCGCGACCGTCGGTGACAAGGCGTACCAGCTCAGAGCAAAGATATCGCGGCGTCGCCATTAGAAGCCATATTACGCGACTCCGTATGCCCGCGACGCGCGTTTCCCGGTCCAGCGCCCGAGGGATTGGATAATGACAGCTTGACCCCTGCGACAACTCTCCGTATTTCCGGTTCGAGCGCCAATCTCGGGCCTGGCTTCGATTCCCTCGGCATCGCCCTGCAGGTCTATCTCACCTGCCGATTCAGCCGTGCCCGAAGACTGGCTATCCGCTGCTCAGGGCGTGACGCTTCGCTCATTTCGTGCAGGGACGATAACCTGATCTGGCAGACGGCGCTGACCGTAGCCAGCCGCGTCCGCCGCGCGCTGCCTGCCGCGGATCTTGAAATCACGAACGAGATCCCCCTGGGCAAGGGCCTCGGTTCGAGCGCCGCAGCTATCACGGCCGGAGTTGTCATCGGCGCGCGCCTGCTCGATCTCGACTGGAAGCCCGCGCGCATTCTCGACGAAGCCGCCCGCCTCGAAGGCCATCCCGACAACGTGGCGGCGTGCGTGCTCGGCTCTATCGTTGCCAGCGCGGTCGAACCAGGGGGAATTACGCGTGCAGTCCGGCTCGAAATGCCACCGAATTTCAACGTCGCGGTGGTGGTTCCGAATTTCACGCTCCCCACGAAGGAAGCGCGCGCCGTGCTTCCCGATACATATTCGCGCGCCGATGCGACATTCAACATCCAGCGAACCGCGCTGCTGACGGCGGCGCTGGCGACCGGCGACGCGTCGGTCTTTCCGGCGGCGCTGGACGACCGCCTGCACCAGCCATTCCGCGCGCAACTGGTCCCCGGACTGGCAGAGATTCTGCGCCTGCGCGCACCGGGATTGCTGGGATGCACTCTGAGCGGCGCGGGACCGGCCGTCCTTGTGTTTTACGAGCGTGGATACGAACGGGTATGCGAACTCGTGCGACAGACATTTGCGATGAGTGGCTGCACGACGGAAGTTATTTCGTCGGGCGTCGCGCCGGCGGGCTACGAGTTCGTGTAGGCGGTAAAATCGGAACAGCATGATCCGACATCTGTTGCTGCTTCTGATTGTTGCGCTCACGCTCTTCGCCCAGAAACCCGCCAAAGACGGGTCTACTCCTGTCTTCTCCGCGGAAACCCGGGAAGTCCCGCTCAACGTGACGGTGACCGACAGAAGCGGCCACCTGGTGATCAATCTTCCGCAGAGCGCTTTTCAGGTGTACGAAAATAACGTACTCCAGGCCATCAAGGTATTCCGTCGCGACGACGCGCCGGTCTCGATGGCGCTCGTCATCGATAACAGCGGCAGCATGCGGGACAAGCGCCAGGCTGTGGAAGCGGCGGCGCTCGCGCTGGTGAAGGATTCCAACCCGCAGGATGAAACCTCCGTCGTCAATTTCAACGACGAGGGCTACCTCGATGTCGATTTCACCAACGATATGGAAAAGCTCAAAGCAGGGCTTGAAAGGATCGATTCCAGAGGCGAGACCGCCATGCGCAAGGCAGTCCAGGAATCGATCGACCATCTGCATCAGAAAGGGAAGCGTGAGAAGAAGGTCGTCATCGTGGTGACGGATGGCAACGACAACGCGAGCGACCTGTCGTTCAGCATGGAAAAACTGATCCAGCTGGCGCAGCAAAACGATGTGGTGATATACGCAATCGGGCTGCTGACCGACGAAGAAAAATCCGAAGCCGCGAAGGCGAAGCGAGCGCTGAACGCGTTGGTTCAGAGCACCGGCGGTGAGGTATTTTACCCGAAGGATCTGAGCGAGGTGGATCCGATCGCGCATCAGGTGGCGCGCGATATCCGCAACCAGTACTTCATCTCATACACGCCGACCAACGACGCGCTGGACGGCACTTACCGGCCAATCAAGCTGGTGGTGAAAGCGCCGGGAAATCCCACGCCGAGGACGCGCCTGGGCTATTGGGCGAAATCGGCGCCGGGCGCTGAGAATTAATTCATCCTTGAAGATGGATGGCGTATCCAGCCAGTGCGGAATCGCAATTTCGGTCGCACAGTGGCAAAGCTTCCGGAACTATCGTAGACCCGTTTTCGATGGCTGTCAGGACGCAGCGAAACGCCACGAGGCCGAGCGTCGCCCGGCCGTACAAGCTGAAGTGTGTACCCACAATTGCCTGGCTAACGCGCGTCAATACTCCCGCAGCTGCGCGATCTTCAGCGCCGCAAGAAAGAAAGTGGGAGCCAACACGAGCGAGAACAGCATCGGCATCCATGGCATGGTGTGTGTGACGAGGGGCGAAGACTCTCCCATAATGGCTCTCACGATATTCACGGAGGCCGGTAAACGGACAAAGGTGCCAAGCATCCATACCGCCCCCGAGGCCATCCCGGTGATATACATCCGCCACTGCTCATCGAGGAAGGTGCCCAGCAGGACAGACAGGAAATACATTGACGAGGCACAGACAATCAGCGCGACAACATATTCGAACATGTCAGCCGCAGACACAGATCTCCCTAACCGAAGTATCAGCCAGCATCCGTAGCACCATAACAAAATCCCGCCTGCCATCTCCAGCCATCCGATGCCGGCTCTCACCGCGAGCAAACGGAGCCGGCTGACCGGCAGCGAAAGCGTGAACAGGGTGGAGCCGTAGAGGCCTTCGTCCCCTGAAATGAGGGTTGGGTATTGATTCCCGCGCCCGCCAGCCAAGTGTACAGTATGACCGCGAAAACGGCAAAAGTCAGGCCGAACATTCCTGGAAGGACCGTTGGCCTGGCGCCGGATCGCGCGGCGGCGGTCCGCATCAAATAAAAAACAACAAAGTAAAAGACCATGAAGGCGAGCGCCAGCAGGAACTTAAACTTCGTTTCCAGCCATGCTTTGTACCAGAACATCTTAATTGCTCCTTACGTGTTCCAGAAAAATCTCTTTGAGCGTTACCGGGAAGCTTTCGACGGAGGTCCCGGGGACGGATCGCGCCTGCTCAACGATCGCTTCCACATTGTTGCTGGCGAGAATCGAGACGACGCGGCCTTCCTGTCGCACCGATTCCACGCCGTCCGGCCAGCGGGCGGGTAATTCCAACGAATCGTCGAATACTACCTGTAGCCGTCGATACCGAGCCTTCATTTCGTCCAATTCCCCGCACGCTACCATCTTTCCCCGATCGATGATGCCTACATGATCGGCGATAAACTCAACCTCGGATAGTTGGTGGGAGGAAAAGAACATCGTAGTTCCTTCCGAGGCGGAGATGTCGACCAGTTCTCTCAATACGTCTTCCGTGGCAGCCGGGTCCAGGCCGTCGGTCGGCTCATCCAGTATCAGCAGCTCCGCTCCGCGAGAGATCGCCAGCAGCAACATCAGCTTCGACCGCATTCCTTTGGAAAGATCCGGAATCTTTCGCTTCAGAGGAAGCTCAAACATCTGCAGGTAGCGCTTTTCCAGGTCCTTGCGCCATTTGGGGAAGAGCGGACGAGTGAAGCGAATGATTTGCTCTACCGTCATGTACGGGTAGAGTTCCTTGTCCTCGGTAACGAAGCCGATACGGCGGCGGACTTCGATGGAGCGGTCTGCGTCGGTGACCTGAATTCCAAACACGCGCGCGGTTCCGGAGTCGGCTCGCAGCAGGCCCATCAGGGCTTTGATCGTGGTCGTCTTGCCTGCGCCATTGCGCCCGAGGAAGCCGAAAATACTTCCCTTCGGAACGCGAAGGTCCAGGCCATGCAGGGCGGGCGTGCCGTCGTAGGATTTGGCGAGTCGGTTTGTTTCGATGATGTAGTCAGTCATGCTTTCCCTGCGGCGACTTTCTCTACTCGCTCCGCGGCACGCGCCTGCGCGAGTTCGCTTTCCAGCACTCTCCGGAGCTCATCGTCGGTCAGTTCGAGCGCGGCAAGCCGCTCGATGGCTCCGCGGACCAGGGCGTGAGCACTACGGAGCACACGCGTCCGACCGCCCGATTCCTTGACGAACGCGCCGGTGCCATGCCTCAGATCGAGGATTCCTTCGTGCTCCAGTTCCCGATATGCGCGGGCGACGGTATTCGGGTTAACGACCAGGTCGCCAGCGACTTTGCGGATCGTCGGGAGCTGGTCGCCCTCACGGAGCGCGCCGGTTTCGACGGCGTGCCGGAACTGCTCCATGAGCTGGAGGTAGACCGGAACGCCGGAGGGCTGGGGCAGTCGGAAGATCAAGTGTGCAGTACATTAATACACTACACACAAAAGGGTGAGCCGTCAAGGAATTTTCGTTGGGGTGGGCGCCAGTCCGGCCTGGATCGCAAAAAGCCTTCCGGCCGCCGCGCCGCAGATGCCATAGCTTACCCTCAAACTACATGCTCAACCGGGGCTATGCCTACACCACAATCATCAGCAGCAAATACCATGGACAAACCCTGCTCTCCCACCTGGCAAGCCTTTACCCCCACTCAACCCCACAAGCCTGGCAACAAAAACTGAACAACGGCGAAGTCACCCTCAACGGGGTCACCGCCACCGGCAGCGAATCGCTCACTTTGGGCCAGACCCTTGTCTGGAACCGTCCGCCCTGGCTCGAACCCGACTCCCCGCAGCACTTCGAAGTCCTGTTTGAAGACCCCCATCTGTTGGCCGTCAACAAACCCAGCGGGCTGCCCACCCTCCCTGGCGGCGGCTTCATGGAAAACACGCTCCTGCGCCTGGTGCAAAAGCAAACTCCCGACGCAAATCCTGTCCACCGGTTGGGCCGAGGCACCACAGGCATCGTCCTCTTCGCCAAAACATCGCAGGCGGCCTCGAATCTGTTCGCAAACTGGAACACACCCAAAATTCAAAAAATCTACCGGGCGCTGGCTCAAAACATTGCGCAGCAGGACGCCTACGAAATCCTCACACCCATCGGCCTGGTACCGCACCCGCTCATCGGTTCCGTGTGGGCCGCAAACCCAGGTGGCAAACCGTCAAAGTCATTGGCCAGGGTGATCTCACGCAACGCCAGCACCACAACCGGCACCACAACATTTGAGGTAAGCCTGCATTCGGGCCGCCCTCATCAAATCAGAATCCATCTGGCATCCATCGGCCATCCCCTGGTAGGCGATCCTCTGTACGGCTTAACCGGCCAGCCTCTTGAAAGTCTCCCCGGCCTCCCCGGCGATGGAGGATATTTCCTGCACGCCCAATATCTGAAATTCCACCACCCCATGACCGGAGAACAAATCAATCTCGAGGCAGCTTTGCCGTCCGGCTTCTCATTGCATCAGTAGGTTCGCGGCGGGAATCAAATCGGGGTCAGCCGTTGAAACCATCAATTTCCCTCAACGTGCCTTTGCGGGCGCGTCGACGGATTCAATTCGGCGCAATGAGCGTTACACGGCCGTGCGGCCGCAATCAGGTTGCATAAAGGTCAGTCCCAATGCTTAGCCTATCGGGTCTGGGTTGAAATCGAAGCTGAGTTGGCTCGAATCCGGTGCTCAGGTAGCAAACGCATAGCTGTTTATCTCCGGTGCCTCATTGGGTTTCGTCTAGCGTGCAGCACGCAATAAGTCGTGGGTAAGGACCGGCGTTCACGCTAACTCGGTTTATCCGTCGCGGAAACACCGGAGTCCGCGGCCGCAGCTGTCACGGCATGATCCGAATGGATCTTGAAAAAATGAAGGCGTTCGGGTATTACACGGTCCCGGACGATGACCATCTGAGTATTCAGGATTTACCTGTGGACGACCCGGACAACTTTGCAGAGGTGATCAAGCACGCCGAAGCGTTGGTTGCCTGTAGCGAAGTTATCCCGTGGCCGCCTGTGTAGAGTCCCACGATTCAGCAGCAAAAGTAAAATCCAGGGTGCCAGCAAAATGGTACCCTTTTTCTGTTTGTCGCGGAGGTTTCAAAGTGCTAAAGAAATGCGATTCTGAATTGATGACTGTCGCGGAAGTGGCTGAACGGATTCATTGCTCAGAGGCGCACCTATGCAACGCCATTGAAAGGCAAAACGATGGAGAACCCGTATCAGAAGGGAAGCCTCCAGTTTCGCAGGCAGGGCGGCTTGTTGCTGTGGCTCTGGATGTGGATGCCGGGAAGACCATCGGGAGAAAAGAAGATCAACATCCTGAGTTTTTCCTCAAAACGTGCCGACTGCTTCCCAAAACGGTCTGGGAACGATCGACGACCTCAGAGCGGGCATCGGCATTCTGCTGGCCGGGACACAAAGCCGCACATACCCTTAGCACAATATCCAAAGAATCCAAAACAATGGGGGTCCGTTCGGACCCCCATTGAACAGCACCTGCTACGGCGCCAACTAAAGACTAAGCAAGCGCCTTCCGGCAGAACTCCAGACACTTCGCGACTTCCTTCACCGCATCCGAACCCTCCGGAATGTTGTATTCCAGTTCGATCGTGGCCGGCATCGTCCACTTGTTTTTCAGCACTGTCTGGAGAATCTGCGGAATCGGCGTCTCGCCGGTTCCCCAAGGCAGATTCAGCGCGCAGTGAGCCACCGACGTCCGGTCCTTCAGGTGGAAGCTCGCGATCCTGTCGTGGAATTTGTTCAGGAAGTCGAGCGGCGTTCCGCCAGGATTTGTCGCGGCCATGAAGTGGCCGAGATCGACGTTCGCCGCGTTTCCTTTGGAAACTTCGAAGGCAGTGTTGAGGGCGGTCATGCTTCCCTGCTGGTGCGTGTGATACGCCGTGAGCATCTTGTACTTCAACGCCCAGTCGCCCAGTCTCTTGAATTCCTTATCCGCGTCGGGACCGGTTGGCAATTCCAGCGTCACGTGAGTGGCGCCGAGAGTTTTGGCCACGGTAAACGTGTAGTCCAGATCCTCGTCCGTATCCTGATGGACTTCCTTCACCGCATAGATGGTCACGCCGGCATTGTTGTACAGAGTGCGCAGCTCCTGAAAGATGCTCATCGGGAGAGCCAGGCGCCACTTGCGCTCGGCGTCCGCCGCAGCGATCTGTTCCGGTGTCTGAGGACCACGGCCACCGCCCCCACCGCCGCGACCACCACCGCCGCGACCACTACCCCCGCGGCCACCCCCAGCTCCGGCCAGAGCCCCGCCTTCGCCGCGTCCCGCCGCAGCAGGGCACGCGACGCCGTTCCACTGGCCTGCGGGTTGATCGTTGGGGAAGCCCACCGTCATTCCGGCAACGACTGGCCAGGTCCGGGCCGGACCACGGCCACCACCGCCCCCGCGACCAGCACCGCTTCCGCCCCGGCCACCGCCGCGTCCGCCACCCGCTGCGGCAGCAAGTGCCGCCGCCGGGCTGGAATTCCAATTCCCTTTTTCCCGGGTCCAGTTGCCCAGCGGAGTCTCCATTTCGCACGCGCTGATTCCGGAATCGACAAAGTACTGGAGGTGAGCTTCCGCAGTCTGATCCGGCATACTGCGGTAGCTGTAGGTGATGGCGCCGATCTGGATACCCTTAATCTTCGAATCCGGTTTGGCTGCCGCGAATATCCTCGGCGACGCGATTCCCAGGGCTCCGGCGGCCAGTGCGAATCGTCCGACATCTCTTCTCGTGTAAAGCATCCTGTTCTCCTTATCTGTTCGGAAGCGTTTCATTCCTGCGAGCTCCGCGGAGGCGAAGATCGTCACGCGGCCCGAATTCAAAACTGCCAACCACAGAGTTTAGCAGCATTTTAAGCCGAACAAGTTCGGATGTCTGGCGCTTCCAAACGCCGAACATCTCCGCGGTTTCGCTAACGCTCGTCGGGTCGATTGGAGTCGGCGAGGAGTCTCTTGCCGATGCCTCGTCTTCATGGGGTTTTCCGGTAAACCCTTTTCGCATACCGTGGTCCTTCAGGCGCGAGTCCATGGGGTTGGAAACGATGAACCGGGGTTGGAAATGATGAACCGCCGCGGTAGTTGTTTTCTGTAACGTAACGGCGCGGCGTCAGTTGTGGTCTATAAGAGCCAATACCGCGCCGTCATGAAGAGACTCATCAACGCCGGAGTGATAATGCTGATTGCCGGCCTGGCATTTGGGCAGTCATTTGTCCGGACAACGGACAGCACGCTCAGATTCGAAGCGGCCGACATCCAGCCAACTCCCGACGCAGTCCCTGGCACCAACACTCAGAATATGCGCGGCGGCCTGTACCGCAGAGGCCGTTATGAAGTCCACTCAGCAACCATGCTGGATCTGGTCCGCACGGCGTATAACCTGGACGCCGACAAAGTGACGGGCGGTCCGGCCTGGATGGATAAAGACCGGTTCGACATCATAGCGAAAGCGCCTGGCGATTCCACACCGGAAGAGATGCGCACGATGCTGCGGAATCTCCTCGCCGAGCGCTTCAGGCTTGTCGTGCACAAGGACACGAAGCCGCTCGCCGCTTACGCGATCAGGCAGGGGAAAAAAGTGCTGATGAAACAGTCGGCCGGTTCGGATACGCCCGGTTCGGATATGCATGGCTGCAAACCGATTCCGCCCCCCGGGTCGCCGCAAGGCGGGGCGTTGATGACGTACAGGTGCCACAATGTCAGCCTGGCGGAACTGCCGGATCAGTTGCGGAACATGGTCCTCGCAACAAAGGCACTGAGCGGTACCCCTGTTGTGGACCGGACGGAATTGAAGGGTGGCTGGGACTTCGATATCAGATACTCGCAGAATACAGGCGCGCCGCAGGCGGGGACGGATGCTTCGCCGGAAGTCGTAACGATATTCGCGGCATTGGAAAAGCAACTCGGCCTCAAACTGGACTGACCAAAATCCCGATGCCTGTCATCGCGGTCGACAGCGTCAATGAAAAGCCGACCGACAATCTAAACGATCCCGCCCGATGTAATTGCGAAGATGCCCGCGACGCCGCCGCTCGAATTCGAAGTGGCGGATATCAGGCCTAGCGATCCGAATCCACCGCACGGCCCGGCCGGCGGTGATTGTTTTTACTGCCCGGGTGGCCGCCTGAATATCAGCCGCTTTACGATGAGCGACCTGATCGCCACCGCGTGGAATCTGAACGGCAACTATGACAGCCGCGTCGTCGGACTACCGAAATCGCTTGAAAAGGTTAACCGGGACGTCGTCGCCAGGGTCTCTACCATGACCCCGGTGAATGCGCCGGCTAACGGGCAGCCTCCCACGCAGCAGGTAGATTTCGATTCGGTGCGCATCATGCTGCAGGCGCTACTCAAAGACCGGTTTAGACTGGCGCTGCACGAGGAAACGAGGCAACTCAACGGCTATACGCTGGTCGCGGTGAAGCCGAAGCTAAAACCTGCCGATCCGGACGGTCGCGCGGGCGACTATTTCGCGCAATATCCCGGAAGAATTGCGGACGCGACTAACCTCGAAGGCAGGTATGACTTTACGGTGAATTTCACCCCGCCTGGAATGACGATGGGCGGCGGCGAAGCGGCGGACCGCAACATCGGTAGTGACAGTTCGCGCCCTGGGAGCGTAATTTCATTACCGGAAGCAATCGAGAAGCAGTTGGGGCTCAGGCTGGAACCCCGGAAGAATCCGGGAATGGTTCTGGTGGTGGACCATGTGGAGGAAAAACCTGCTCAAAACTGAAAGAAACCTGGCAAGTTGTGAACCCGCCCTGACGTAAACGCCACCCGAGCGTGCGTAATGTCGTAATGAAGCGCGGTCTTCGAGGCACGACGATCCGGGTCAATGGCCTTCCAGCTGTCTCCGCTCACGAGTTCAGCGTGCCAATCGGCTCGGTCCAGGGGTGCGCCGGCACTTGCCCGAGACATGCTGGATAGGATCAGTAAGAGACTGCGTGCAGAGAGCCGGTCGCGAGGATACGGAGATTCAGAAGAAATCCGCGCGCGAATCGCCTGAAGCGCTACGCTATGCGAAAAGGGTTTACGAGAAAACCGAAGGAAGACGAGCCCGCAGCACCCGGCAAGAATTACATAACGCCGAGCGGCCTGCAGCGCCTCAAAGAGGAGCACGGTTTTCTGCTCACCAGGGAGCGCCCGGCCGTCACGAAGGTGGTGGCGTGGGCGGCGAGCAATGGCGATCGCAGTGAAAACGCCGACTATCAGTACGGGAAGCGGCGGCTGCGTCAGATCGATGGGCGGATTCGCTTTCTCACGAAACGAATCGTTGCCGCGGAAGTGGTGGACCCGGAACGTCCGAGATCAGGTCAGGCGGCGACGAGGGCATTCTTCGGAGCGACCGTGCGCTATGCCAATGCCGCGGGGACGGAGCGGGTAGTGAGCATCGTGGGCACCGACGAGGTGGATCTCAGCCGCAACCACATCAGTTGGGTGTCGCCTCTGGGGCGCGCGTTGATGAAGTCGGCAGCGGGCGACCGCGTAGCTCTCCAGGCCCCGGGCGGTACGGAATACCTGATCGTCCTGGAAGTGCGGTACGAGCGCATTTCTGTGGAACCGTTTCGTGAACCACCTGGAGCCGAGGCGTCGGCAAAGGCACTTCTCGCCGACGCCAATCGGCCTGACGAAGGTTAGCGAAGCGGCAGATGAAAATTCCAGGCCCGAGCAGGGACGAATTGTGAGCCGACTATGGGGCTATTTCGTTCCGTTTGACGCTGAGGCAACGTTCAGGTTGTCCGGAACTTCCTTCCTGGTTCGACCTGTTTCGACCCCTGCGCCACGACGGTAATGCCGGGCTCGTAAGTAACTGAGCACGGCGCGGTCGGGGCCGTCCTTTACGCGAGCGTCACGCCAGGAACATCCGTTACCCGTTTTTCCGCTGAACCCAGGGATGACGCAATCCGATCCGGCAGTTCGGCTCTCCAGTCGTGTGCCTGTTCGGAATAGCAGAGGCCGCAGTTCGTAAACTGGAGCGGTAGAGGAGTCGGGAGGGCCTGAATGAGTTATGACGTTGTAATCGCGGGCGGTGGGCCGGTCGGGCTTTTTCTGGCGTGCGAGTTGCAGTTGGCGGGAGTCTCGGTGGTCGTGCTGGAGCGGATGGAAGATCCTCATTCTCCGTTGAAAGCCGGATGGATGGGAATGCGGGGTCTCAATTTCCCTTCGGTCGAAGCCTTCTACCGTCGCGGACTCCTTGAGGAGGTCCGCGCAGCGGCACTGAGCTGGACGAGTGCGGGCCCGGAGCCGGGCATGGAGTTGCGGGGCACCGGCACTACAACGCCGCGTTTCGCCGGACATTTCGCCGGCATCATGCTCGACATCGCCACGGTGGATTTCTCAGATCGGCAATATGTGATTCCCGGGCCTTCTGCCTCTGGCGGCATGGTCAGTCTCGAAAGCCTCGAACTACTGCTGGCTGAGCGCGCCGTAGCGCTGGGTGTCGATCTGAAACGCGGCGTCGAAGTCACTAACTTCACGGAAAGCGAGAACGGGGTTACGGTTGATGCCGGCGCGGAGTCGTTTGAAGGCCGTTGGCTCGTGGGCTGCGATGGCGGACGCAGTGCGGTGCGGAAGCTCGCAGGATTTGAATTTGAGGGTACCGAGCCGGAGTTCATTGGCTATACGGCCGCGGTGAAGCTCGTCGATCCCGAGAAGCTTCGGCCCGGCTTCAATCTGACCGACACGGGAATGTATATCAACGGTCCAGGGCCTGACCGCATCGGAATGCTCGAGTTCGACGACGCGAAGTTCGACCGCGCAACAGCGATTACGCTCGAAAGCCTGCAGGCCGTGTTGCGGCGAGTGTCCGGCACGGACGTGACGATTGCGTCCATGAGTGTGGCTTCCAGTTACACCGACCACGCGCGGCAGGCAACCACCTATCGCAAAGGGCGCGTGCTGCTGGCCGGGGACGCTGCCCATGTTCACTCGCCTCTGGGAGGGCAGGGATTGAATACCGGCCTCGGCGACGCGATGAACCTCGGCTGGAAGCTGGCTGCGACCATTAAGGGCTGGGTGCCTGGGGGGCTGCTCGACTCGTACACGGAGGAACGGCACCCGATCGGCGCACGGGCGCTGGATTGGACACGCGCGCAGGTTGCCATCATGAGGCCGGATCCGCACGCGCGCGCCATCGCGTCCGTGATCCGCGATCTCATGCAGACAAGAGATGCGACGACGTACTTCGTTGGGAAGATCTCCGGCGTCATGATGCGATACGACTTGCCGGGCGATCATCCGCTGATTGGCTGTAGTGTACCCGATTTTGAATTCGAAGATGGCACGCGTGCGGGCGAGCTCATGCACGGCGGCAAAGGTCTGCTCCTCCATTTTGCAGAGACGGGGGAGCTTGATGCCCTTGGTCAAACCCGGATGGATCGGCTTCAGTATGCTTCCGCCAGGGTGAAAGACAGCAAGGGGCTCACTGCGGTATTGGTACGGCCCGACGGCTTCGTCGCCTGGGCGACTGAATCGAAACCAGACGAGGCGGCGGCGAAGGAATCAATCGACCGTTGGTTTGGCCGCGGGATCTAAAGCTTTCCAGCCTTCCTTCCCGGAAGGTGTCCGGAGGTAATGTTTTACGGGTCTTTGATAATTTAATTGGGTTCGTTTTGCAAAAACGAACCAGCCCCGTCCGAAACGCCCCACCCGGCCGCAACTGAGCAGCGCCCCACCCACCGGGGTGTGTCAGGATTAGAAGCGAATGCCTGCCGCGAAAGTTCGCAAAGCCGTTTTTCCTGCCGCCGGTCTCGGGACCCGCTTCCTGCCCGCCACCAAGGCCCAACCCAAGGAGATGCTGCCGCTTGTCGACAAGCCCATCATCCAGTACGGCGTCGAAGAGGCTATCCACTCCGGCATCACCAACATCATCATGGTGACCGGCCGGGGCAAGACTGCCATCGAAGACCATTTCGACGTCAGCTTCGAACTGGAACATCTGCTCGAAACGCGCAAGAAAAAGGAACTCCTGGCTCTGGTGCGGCAGGTTTCGGACCTTATCAACGTTTCTTACACGCGCCAGAAGGAGGCCCGCGGACTTGGCCACGCTGTTCTTTGCGCCCGCGAACTGGTGGGCGTGGAGCCCTTCGCCACAGTCCTCGCCGACGATGTGATCGACGCCGAGACTCCCTGTATCCGCCAGCTCCTCGATATCTACGAATTTTTCTCCGCTCCGGTGCTTGCGGTGATGGAAGTTCCGAAGGAATCGATCTCGTCTTACGGCTGTATCGACGCCGAACCTGTCTCGCATAACGGCAGCAAGAATAAGGTGTACAGGATTCGCGACCTTGTGGAAAAGCCGAAGCCGGACGAGGCGCCGTCGAACCTGGCGATTATCGGGCGTTATATTCTGACGCCGGATATTTTCGATTCGATCGATCACGTTGAGGCGGGCGCGGGCGGTGAAATTCAGTTGACGGACGCGCTTCGGTATCAGCTTCGCAGCCGTCCGATTTATGCTTTTAAATTCGATGGCAAGCGGTACGATGCGGGCGATAAGCTCGGGTTCCTGAAGGCCACGGTGGAATTTGCGCTGCGGCGGCATGATTTGGGTGCGCCGTTTCGGGAATATTTAAAGTCACTGAAGCTGTGAGGCTCGGTGCTAACGCAGCCAGTCGTCGAGATGCGCGGCGATGAATTGCTCGTCGCCGCGGCGCAGGTGGGGGTAGCTGCGGCAGATGCGGTCGATTTCATCGCTCTGCCCTGGAGACAGGTCTTCGTTGGGATCGAGACACCAGCGTCCGGCGAGCAAGCCCTGGCGGCGCAGGATTTCGTGAATCCCCGGAATGCAGCCGCGGAAACGATTCGCTGAATCGAAAATGGCGGCGTTGGCGTCGGTGATCTGCTGTGCAAGCGTGAGGCGTTCCGGGGTTAAATCCGGGTTCTGCTTTAGAGTCGCGAGCATTGACACTGCGTGTTGAGTCCAGACAGCCCAGTGGCCGAGCAGGCCGCCGACGAAGCGTGCTGTCTTGCCGCCGAAAGTGAAGGGCGTAATCAGATCGATGACGATGTTGTCGTCGTTGCCGGTATAGAGGGCAATTTCGTTGGCGCGGCCGCTGTCGATCACGGCGCGAACTACGTCCAGGGTCTGATAGCGATTGAACGGCGCAACCTTGATCGCGACTACTTCGGCGATCTCGGCGAATTTGCGCCAGAACGAATAAGGAAGAATGCGGCCACCGACCGCGGGTTGAAGGTAGAAACCAACGACTGGAATCACGGAGGCGATGGCGCGGCAATGATCCAGTAGTTCGTGCTCCGGCGCGGTTTTGAAGGCGGCCAGGCTGAGGAGTACCGCATCGTAGCCAAGCGACCGCGCGAGTTCGGCTTCCGATACAGCCTGCTTTCGGTCGCCGCAGACGCCGGCGATGGTCACGGTTTCGGGCGCGCGCGACTTCGCTTCTTCATGGGCGAGTGCGAGTACGGGGCGGAGCAGGCCTGTCGCGGCGTCGTGGATGGCGAACTGCGTGGTGTGGACTCCAACTGCGATGCCGCCCGCGCCGGCAGCAAGATAGTAGCGGGTGAGGGCACGCTGACGCCGTTCATCGAGCTTGCGATTCGCGTCCAACGCCAGGGGATGGGCTGGAATCACAAGACCGGCTTTGAGACGAGCGCGCACGTTCATCAGAATTTTCCGTCCTGCACTTCGAAATGGGTTGGTTTTTTCAATTGCACATTGCCGCGCGAGATCCACTCTGCGATCCAGTCGATCAGTTCTACGGGGTTGACCGTTGGAGGCCCGAACAGCTTGTGCGACCGGGCGGCATTATTCAGCAGCGCTACGGGCGCCGGTGCGCCGCTGAAGACGGGGGTGAGGTCGAAACAGCGGCCAAACTCTTCCGCGATCCATTGCGTTGAGAGCGTTTCCGGCCCGGTGAGGTTGAGGGTCAGGGGCGGGCACTGGCAGACGGATAACGAACGCAGAGCGACGGAGTTCGCATCGCGCTGCCAGAGCACGTTGACGAACCCCATGCGCAGATCGATCGGACGCTTTTCGAAGACGGCGCGGCCGATGTCCACCAGAACGCCATAGCGCATTTCGACGGCGTAGTTGAGGCGCAGGAGAGTTACTTTGGTTTTCCAGCGATCGGAGCCGTATTCGAACATGCGCTCGCGGCCGAGCGCCGATTGCGCGTACTCGCCGACCGGCGCGACTTCGGTTGACTCGGTGGCTCCTCCGCATGCGACTGGCACCAGCGGATAGACGTTGCCGGTGGAGAAGGCGACGATCTTCGAATCGCGATAACGTTCCGCTACCAGACCCGGCAGCCAGGTATTCATGGCCCATGTGAGATGCGCGTTGCCTGCGGTGCCGAACTTGCGGGCGGCCATGAAGATGATGTTCGGCACGTCCGGCAGGTGGGCAAGCGTGCCGGGTTCGAGAAGATCGGCGGCGATTGTTTCGATGCCTTCGGCTTGCAGGCGGGCGGGCAGGTCGCGATCGGAAAAGCGGGCGACGGCAATAACGCGCGTGTTGCCTCCTGCGTGAACGGCGGCCCGTTTCGCGAGTCGCGCGAGGCTCGGCCCCATCTTTCCACCAGCGCCCAGGACGAGAAGGTCACCTTCGAGCTTAGAGGCATGGGCGATATCCGCATCGGTGGGGCGCGAGAGAAGCTCTTCGAGTTCGGGTCCGTTGGTGGGGCCTGTCATCCGAGTTCCAATCCGGCGATGGCGAAGATGCGCTGGTTGTTTGTGGGTAATTCGCGGCCCCACGACATTCGGGTCAGGGTTCGCGCGCGTTTGAAGCCGAGGTCCGTCGCGATGGAGACCGCGTCGTGATTGGCGGGGAGCAGATCCCAGAACCAGCCGTTGTCGGGCTTACGTGTGACGGTGGTTTCGATCAGCGCGCGGGCGGTGGCCGGGCTGTTCGCCACGCAAGGGCCGAGATAACGGCGGAGGCGGCCCGGCCTCTCGAGGACGTAGCCATCGTGACTAACGTCGGACGGTAGTGAGTTCGATGACCCGGAGTGAGGCTGACGCTCCCATCGTTCCACCCGTTCGATCGGATGAAAGCCGAAGGTTTCGTATAGCGGCTGGCCGTCTGGAGTGGCATCGAGTCCGACGGTTTCGATTTCCAGCGACTTTGCGTGGCGCAGGGCATGGTCGACCAGGGTGCGGGCGAAACCACGCCGACGAAAGTCCGGGTGCGTCAGAACCATACCGAGCCAAGCCAGAGTTTGGCCGTAACAAACGAGAGTCGCGGTGGCGACGAGTTGCCCATCGAGCTCTATGCCGTAGCAGGCGTCGGATAATCGCAGAAGCATTTGCCAGTCTTCGAGCGTCTGATTCCAGCCTGCCAGGGACGAAAGCGTGAAAGCGTCCGCGACATGGCTGGTTGTCAGCTGCACGGCGGAACACATGTTAGTAATATACGACCAGACTCAGGGCTACCTTTGAAAGTGGCAGCAGGAAGTAGAAGCGTGAAGAGTTCATCATATCTGCAATCGATCTCGCTGGCGATGGTCGCCCTGCTGGTCAGTCCGGGGCAAGCGCAAACCGGTGCGCGCCATTTTGACGTGGCGTCGGTCAAACTGGTGGAGTTTGCACGCGGCAGGACATCGCTTCACGCCGATCCGGGAAGAATCGACTACCTTGGGATCAACATCAAAACGCTGGTCCTTAAGGCATACCCGGTAGCTGCGTATCAGGTGGTCTGGCCGTCCAACATGGCCGATGCCTACTATGACATTCGGGCAGAGATGCCCTCCGATACCACACCCGAGCAACTGCACGCGATGCTTCAGGCCTTGTTGGCCGAAAGACTCAAGGTTCAGATCCACCATGAGTCCCGAACGCTTCCGGTGTACACGCTCGAAGTTTCCAGCAAAGGATTGAAGATGAGGCAGGCTGCAAGCCCTCGTCCGCCAAGTTCTCTGGTTCCCGGAGTGGCCGGTTCAAAGGAAGGCTGGCACCTGGGGGTCAAATTACAGGGCGAAAGCTCGCCGGTGCCGTACACTGTTGCGGAACTGATTCAGGTTTTTGGATTCAGACTCGATCGGCCGATGCTCGACAGGACGGGATTGAACGGATACTACGACGTCGATCTGGTTGTTCCGCGCGAGCTTCAGACAGATCCAAACGAGCTACAGTCCGGCGGATGGAGTACCCCCGCCTATTTCGATGCTCTCGAAAAACAACTCGGTCTTCACGTTGAAAGACAAGCACTAACGATGGATATGCTTGTTGTCGACCATCTGGAACGCGTTCCCACCGAGAATTGAGCGTTGCGTTTCAAGGCGGGCGCCCGCGCGACTCAGTTGTACTAATTGGCGGTTGGCGTTTTTTCCGCGCGATCGACCACGAGCAGTTCGAGCGGCAACTTTCGCGGTTCGAGTTTGAGGCCGAGGTTCCCGATTGACTGAAAGATAATCGAGTCGGGCGGGGCAGGGGCGCCTGCACCAACAGGGCCTCCCGGCCGAGCGTTCATGGCCCTTCCGGCAGCGTTCCACATGTCTTCGAAGGAAATATCCAAAGCCACTTCGTAGGCGCCGGTCAGGCCGGTCTTGTCGACAACCGGGCGATCGACCACGCCGACGGATAGCATGGCCGCGAAGGACTTCATGGTAGTGCCGGAGCTTTCGAGATGCAGTCTGGTGGCCTGTGCGGCTCCGCCGACCGGCGTCACGCGGAGCTTGCCACTGATTTCGCCATCCGGCATTTCCACGGTGGCGCCCTGCGCGGTGCGGACAATCTTCACGTTACCCTCCAGACTCAACAAAGACGTTTCGACGGGTTTGGGCGCACCTGGCGGCAGGGCTGGCGGTGGTGGTTCGGGGGCGGATGCCTTCATTTTGATTCCGCCTGGTTCTACCACCAGCGCATAGACCGGCTGGTCTTTGGTCTCGCGGTGCGTCTTCAGGGCAAACCTTTCCGTGAGCAGAGTCCGGAGCATTTCCGGCAGCTTATCCGCTGCGACGCCGGCGGGAAGTTTCGCCTGAACGTCGTACATTGTTGTCCTCAGCCAGGCTGGCCCCGACAGCTGATATGGCCTCAGCCGGTAGGCGGTGCAGATCAGTCTGAACAGCGACGCCTCGCCTATATCTACCCGTGAGGCGTCGATCTTCGTGCCCATGTGCGCGGTGCCGGCGCGGACGGCGTCCAGGTCGAGCGGGGGTGAGGGTTTGACTGTGGCAACTTCAAACGCAAGCGGAGCGGGAGGCGATTGAGCGAACGCAGCGCTCGCAATTAGCAGGAGGCCGATCCGTCGCAAGATTCCTCTTGACTTATATACCAGTAACTGGTATATCTGTAACTGATATGGTAAAGAGTAACCCATCTTCGCTTCCCGAAGACATCAGGCGGTTGATCCCGCTGACCCCTGCCGTATTTTACGTGATGCTGGCGCTTTCGCCGGGTCCGAAGCACGGGTACGCGATTATGCAGGAGACGGAAGTACTTTCCGATGGCGGTTTTCATATGGGTCCGGCGACGTTGTATTCGACGATTCAGCGGCTGGTGACGCTGGATTTGATTTACGAAACGACCGAGGAGTCGGATGAGGATACGCGGCGGCGCTATTACGAACTGACTGGGATGGGGCGGCAACTTCTGGAAGAGGAAGTGGCGCGGATGGGTGCGGTGGTCCGGAGGGCGAATGCGCGTCTGGCTCCGCGGCGGTCGGGAGGTTAAAGAGAATGCCGAAGACTCTGCGGTACGTTACGCGTTGCTATCGGGCGTTGCTCTGGGTTTACCCCGCGGAGTTGCGCGATCGGTACGGCGCGGATATGACGGGTGTATTCGAGCAGGCTCTGCGCACGGAATTTGAGAAGCGCGGCGCACGAGGCGTGGCGGTGATTGGATGCCGCGCGCTCTTTGAATTGTTTACCGTGGCAATTCCAGGGCAGCTCACGAGTGAATGGATGATTTCGGCCGGGCTGTCGCTCGCAATCAATTCGGCAATTCTCGCTTTGCTGGTCGGAATCATGATGTGGCCCCGGTATAAGTTCCTGTAGTACACCACTGAAAGGACGACTGCGATGAACAAGACAACTCGTACGCTCGTAGTGTGCCTGATCGCGTTTCTGGCGGGCGTGAAGGCCGCGCGCGCCCAGAAATTCGAAGCTGCGGATATTCATCCGAGCGTGAGGACGCGCGCGATCCGCATGCCCTACATTAATTCCGAGATGCGCGCCGGATTCACCGGCGGCGGGCGGTACGAATTGCAAATGGCCACGATGACGGATCTGATCGGGTTTGCCTGGGGCGTGGATACCTACAGGGTGATTGGCGGACCGGATTGGATGGATCGGGACCACTTCGATGTGATTGCCAAAGTTCCGGCTGACACGAAGACGGCATCGCTTCGGCTCATGCTTCAGGCACTGCTGGCGGAACGCTTCAAGCTGGTGGTCCACAAAGACACGAGGGCGTTTCCTCAATATGCGCTGATGGCGGGGAAACATCCTCTGCTGAACCCTGCGGCGGGTATCGGTGAGAGCGGATGCCAGTCACCGCCGCAGAATGCGCAGGATATTGCGGCGGGAGCGGGATTGAGTGCGACCGTTTCCTGTCACAACATGACCATGGCGGAGTTCGCGAACAGATTGCCACGGATGGCGCGGAACTATTTTCAGGCCAGCCCGGTGGTGGATCTGACCGGCATTGAAGGCTCGTGGGACTTCACTTTGAAATGGACCGAGCGGAATCTGCTTGCGGCGACCGGGGCGGAGGGGACCACGATTTTCAGCGCCGTGGAGAAGCAGCTCGGGCTGAAGCTGGAGGTGCAACAGGTTCCGGTGCCCGTGGTCGTAGTGGATAGCGTGAACGAGAAGCCGACTGACAATCTGCCTGGAGTGGCGGAAGAACTGCCCGCGATTCCGACCAGGTTTGAAGTGGCGGATATCAAGCCGAGCGCGCCGGGGTCGACGCAAAGGAGTTTCCGGGGAGAGCCCGGCGGGCGTATCGATGTGCGGGGCTTTACCTTGAAGGACTTGATCAAAATCGCATGGGGAATCGAAGATCTCGACGTCATCGATCAGGTCGCCGGGTCTGATAGCGACGACAGGCTTGTAGGAGCGCCGAAATGGCTGGATGCGGCGCGCTTCGATATAGTCGCCAGAGCGCAGTCCGGAACGTCAGCCGGGCTTCAGACGGAACTGTTGCTTCGTGCCTTATTGGCGGATCGCTTCAAGCTGACGACTCACTATGAAGACCAGCCCATAACTGTGTACGCCATGGTGGCGGCAAAACCGAAACTGAAGAAGGCGGACCCGTCGAATCGGCCGTCGTGCAGAAATGCGCCCGCGCCGTCAGGCTCGATGCCGATCTTTTCGCTCACGTGCAGGAACACGACGATGGCGGAATTGGCGGATGAACTGCCGGCATTTGGCGCAGCGTATGTTACGCATCCTGTTGTGGATGAGACCGGACTGGAGGGCGGCTGGGATTTCGTGCTGAACTGGAGTCCGCCGCATCTGATTCGGAGTGGAAGCGGAGAGGCAGGACAGCCGGCAGATCCGAACGGCGCGTTTACGATTGTTGAGGCGCTCGAAAAGCAGCTGGGGCTGAAGCTGGTCTTACAGAAGCACCCGATGCCGGTTCTGGTGATCGACCATGTAGAGCGCGAGCCGACGGATAACTGACAGGGCGATACCCTTAGAGGTACCGGTGAAAGACGATCTCGGACGGCGGATGAAGCAGGATTACGAAGACGCGTTGCGTCTTATTTTGCCGCGCCGTGCTTACACGGTGATTCGGATCGACGGGCGGGGGTTCCATACTTTCACGCGAGGGCTGGAGAGGCCGTATTCGCGACAGTTGGCCGAGGCGCTGGATCGGGCGGCGATGTCGCTGTGCGGGGAGATGATCGGCTGCCGGTTTGCTTATGGGCAGAGCGATGAATATTCGTTTTTGCTTACGGATTTCGAAAAGGAAAACGCGCCGCTTTGGTTCGATGGCAGCGTGCAAAAGATCGTGTCGGTGGCGGCCAGTCTGTTTACAGCTTATTTCAACCGGACTTTTGGTGGCGATAAGATTGCGGCGTTCGATGCGCGGGTGATGGTGATTTCGCAGCGCGCGGAAGTGGAAAAGTATTTTCTGTGGCGGCAACTGGATGCTTCCGCGAACAGCCTGAACATGCTGGCTTCGGCGCATTACGCGCATGCGGAACTGGCGGGGAAGTCGAATACGGAGAAACACGAGATGCTGTTTGCGAAAGGCGTCAACTGGGCGAAGCAGGCGACGGATTTTAAGCGTGGGCGGGTGGTGCGGCGCGGTGTAGACGGTGAGGGTTGGGAGATGGATCTGACGATTCCGGTTTTCAATCGGGATAGCGGTTATTTGGGAACGTTGGTGCCGTGATTTTGGATAAGCTACAATCCCACTTTGTCTTTCAGCAGGGCGACGTCGCTTTCGACCGCCGTCATCGTTTTATTCAGATCGCGCATGTCTGCCTGCATTGAGTTGAAACGCGCATCTACGCGACCTTCAAGCGATGTCATGCGGGCGTCGATAGAAGCAAAGCCGCGATAATTCAGAACGAGGGCCGTGATTGCCACCAACCCGGAACTGCCCGTGCCAATCAGAGCGATCAACACGTTATTATCCACGTGCCGATTATACCAGGAGATCGAGCGGGGAATCCGGACGTTAGCGCAGATTATCCGCGAATGAGAAGACCGGGCTGACATCCACGGGTATGTCTTTGGTGCCGTCGAGAGCCTTCTGCAAATCGGCCGGAACCTTGCCGTATTTTGCGAACCAGGCTTCCGCTCCGGCACGATCTCCCCTGGCTTCAAAACCCAGCAACTGTTTTGAAATGCCCGCGAGCGCGTCCGGGATGCGCGCGTAGTCGATCACATACTTCCCCGAAACCAAGGACAACGCTTTGTCTTCGAGCAGAACGTTGAACTCCATCAGCATCGCTTTGCCGTGCGCTTCGCCGGTGCCGAACCGCAGCGTACGGAAGACGCCGCCAACGTAGGACGCGTAGTATTCTTCCATGCGATCCTTCGGCATCGCGCCCTGCCCGACCAGCCAGTGCAGGCCGAACATGCCCGTGACGTCGGCCTTTGCTTCTTCAAGACCGCCATAGATGGGGCCGAGCGCCTCTCGAATATCGATCTGCTTGCCGTTCATGCGGGAATAAGCCGGGCCGAGTCCGTGCGAGATTTCATGCATCACAGCGAACGCCATGGTCCCTTCGCCCGTGACCTTTGCGGCCTGCTCGGGCTGCATCAACTTGCGGCCGATCGGCACAATCACGTTGTTGACACGGGCATCCATGAAGTTCTTGAAGAAGATCTTCTTCGTGCCCTTTTCCTGGTGAATGCGCGGATCGTTCGGCAGATTGTCGGCCACGGCCTGATAGCCGTAACGCAGGTCGCCGGCGCGATAGGGCGCGTCCATCACTTCCATGGGAGTGGGCTGGCCGGCTTTCGAGGGAAGATCCGCGGCGTCGAGTGGCAACGCATTTTGAATGCGCGGAATGTACTGCTGATAGACCGCGAGCTTCCGGCTTTCTTCTTCGTTGCGGATCAGAATGGAAGCGCCGTATGAAGTCTTGACGCCCAGTAAGTCATCCAGATAGGTTTCGTAGGGCGCGAAGATGACGTCTACCTTCGGATCTTTGAGATCGACCCAGGCGAGATCGCTTTTGTAGTAATCGTCGTTGAGGAGCGCGTCGGCGCGGAGGCGGAGAAAGTTGGCGAATGCCGCGTCGCTGCTGAGAGCTGCGGCATCTCGCAGATCCTGCGCCATGAGTGCGATGAACGCGCCGTACTCCTCGTGATACGGGACGCCGATGAGCTTGTCGCCCTGTCGTTTTACGACGGTATATCCGCTGTAAATGGCGGCCTTATCGGCCGGATGTTTCGCGACGTACTGTTCGATCTGTTCGCGCGTCAAATCGTGCGGATAGAGGTCGCGGCCGGGCGGCTGCGGACCGGAACCGAAGAACGGCTTGCTGTCGATGAGATCCCAACGGCTGCCGTTGATGTTGAGGAGTTGTTTGACCTGCGGGTCGGTGGTTTTGAGGGCAAGAGCGAGGCCAGTGGTGTCGCTTTGGCGCCAGTAGACATCGTTGAGGAGGCGGCAGGCTTCGACCAGTTTGTCCACCATCTGGCGGTCTCGGGTGGTGAGGCCGTCGGGATGGAACGGCATGGAAACTGTCTTCCAGCGTGCGACACGCTGCGCGATATCGGACGCCGGTTGCGCGGCGGCGAGCGTAGCGAGCAGCAGGGCAGGGAATATCAGTTTCCGCGTCATGCGCCCATCGTACCTCGGTAGGACAATTTGCGGCGGGGAGATAAGCTGGTTATTGCGAGATCTCGCCATGAAAACGAATCTGTCCCTCGTTGTTGTATCCCTGCTCTTAGCGCAGGCTGCTTTCGGGTCGATCGGGGTTCTGCCTGCGGGCCAGGATGCAACGGGCGCCTCGGTACCGGACCAACTCAAAGGCGTCACCATCGAGCAGCGGTTAAATTCACAACTGCCTCTGGACGCGAGGTTTCGGGATGAGCACGGAGAGACGGTTCAACTGAGCAGGTACTTCGGGAAGCGGCCAGTGTTGCTGGCACTGGTTTACTACGAATGCCCGATGCTTTGCACACAGATCCTGAACGGAATCGTGCAGACCGCGAAGCAAATGACGTTCACGCCAGGCAAGGACTATGACGTGGTCGTCATCAGCTTCGATTCCCGCGAGACGCCGCAACAGGCGCTTGCGAAAAAGACGGTTTACATGCGGAGCTTTGGCCATCCCGAGACCGCAAACGGCTGGCATTTTCTGACGGGAGAGACCGCTTCGATCACGCGGGTGACGGATGCGGTGGGTTTCCGGTATAAATGGGATCCAGCCATCGCTACGTTCGCGCACGCGAGCGCGGTTTACGTCCTGACGCCGGAAGGGAAACTTTCGAAATACTTTTTCGGCATCAACTACCCGCCGACGGACATGCGATTCGGGTTGGTGGAGGCATCGCGCAACACGATCGGCACGGCGGTCGACCGGTTTCTTCTCTTTTGTTGCCAGTTCGACCCGCATACCGGGAGGTACACATTGCTGGTCGGGGATATCCTGCGGGCGGCCGGCGGAGCGACCCTGCTGATGCTGGGGGGATTTGTCGCGATCATGCTTCGGAGAGACAAGAGACAAAAGCAAAAGCCGGCAGTGTGACGGTCGGCTATCCTGTTTAGTACCCGTGCGATTCCGATTTTTCATCGTAGCTGTCGCGACCTGCTTCCTCCTGTTCGGACAAGCCACGATCACGCCGCGCGCGAAGCCGAAGCAGGCGCAACAACCGGAACCACAGGCGGAGCCTGCGCTGCTGCCGAAGACCGACATTCGCGTGGAGTCCAACCTGGCGCTGGTGCCGGTCACGGTTCTCGATCCGCTGGCCCGCATGGTGACGGGACTCGACGCGGAAAATTTCCAGGTCTTCGAAGATGGCGTGCAGCAAAAGATCATTTCGTTCGGCAGCGAAGATTCACCGCTCTCGATCGGCATCGTGCTCGATACCAGCGGCAGTATGGGCGAGAAACTGGCGATCTCGCGGCAGGCCGTGATGGAATTTTTCAAATCGGCGAACCCGGAAGACGAGGCGTTCCTGGTTGAATTCAGTGACCGCCCCGAACTGGTCTCGCCGTTCACGCACAATCTTGGCGAGATTCAGGACAAGATACTTTACGCCCGATCCAAAGGGAACACTGCGCTGCTGGACGGCGTCACTCTGGCGATTGCCGCCATGAAAAAAGCCACGCATCCGCGCAAGGCGCTGATCCTGCTTTCCGATGGCGGCGATAACCACAGCCGGTATACGGAGTTTGAGGTGAAAAACCGGGTGAAGGAATCCGATGTCCAGATTTATGCGATGGGGATTTACAGCGGCCGGGGCGACATCAACGACGATCCCGCGCTTTTGACACGGCTTTCCGAGTTGACCGGTGGCCGGCACTTCGAAGTGAGTCTTCGGGATATGGTGGATGTCGCGGCGAAGATCGGCATTGAGTTGCGCAATACGTATTTGCTGGGGTACAGCCCGAAAAATGCGGCGCGCGATGGCAAGTACCGGTCGATCACGGTGAAGGTGACGCCGCCGCGGGGCATGCCGAAACTGACGGCGTCCTGGCGGCGCGGCTATTTCGAACCGACGCAGTGATTCAGAAAGAGACGCGGCTATTTCGAACCGACCCAGTGATTCAGGAAATCCGCCGTTACGTCCTGGTGCGATGCACTCGCAATGGCCACCCCTTTGCGTAACAAGATGACCTGCGGCGATTCGTGCCGGACTCCGGTGAGCGCGGCGATCTGTTGGGACAACTCGCGATCCTGCCTCACCAGAATTGTGTAGACCGGAACCGCGGGATGGCTGGCAATGAAGGTCTTCACCTGCTTGTCGGCGGCCCAACTGGTGGGGCACGACCGGCTGTGCTTGAAAACGACGGCGAGCTCCTGCGAGCGCAGATCTGCCAGATCCGGCTTCGGTGCTTCTTCCTCAGAAGTTTCGTCTTTCAGCCAGCCGAACATACTGTGCGCCTTCCGCCCACATGTTCAGATGCAGCCGCGCTCGCATTGGCTTCCGGAATTCCGGGGGCTTGCATTTCGAGGGCCTGAGGCTGTATCTTCGTCTGGTGACCATTACCCGACGCACCGTAATCTCCGCCATGTCCGCCGCAGCCGTTGTCAGGGCTCAGCGACGGCCTCCGCCAAACTGGCAGCCGAAACTCGGCATACTCTGCGGCTACACCGACGCGAACCTCGAATTCGCGAAGAATGAAGGCTTCACCAGCATGGAACTCCGCCTCGATCCGGACAAGCTGGACGATGCCGCAATCGCCGCTATCAAGGATAAGGTCGCGAAAGCCGGAATCTACGTGTCTTCGCTCGCCTGTGATGGCAACCACATCGATGCGGATCCCGCAAAGCGAGAGATTCAGGCCGTCAAGACGGTGAAGATGATTGAACTGGCGGGGAAACTGGGGGTTCCGGCCATCGGCGGCCAGTCGGGCGACAACAAGGCCCAGACCCTCCAGCAGCAGGTGGACGAAATCGAACGCGTCTATACCGAGCGATACTTCAAGGCTCTCGAGGATAACAAGGTTCGAATCCTTTGGGAGGGATATGTGGGCGGGCCCAATATCGCGACCGGGCCGATCGGGTGGGAAGCGTTGTTCAAAAAGTTCAACAACAGTCCGAATGTGGGGCTGCAATTCGATCCGTCGCATCTGGTCTGGCAGATGATGGATGAGGTGCAGGCCGCGCGGGATTTCGCCGACAAGATCTACGATGTTCATTTGAAGGACACGGAGATCCTGTGGCCCCAGGTGAAGCGGGGCGGGATTCAGCCGGTGAACAAACAGAGCTGGTGGCGCTTCCGTGTGCCGGGTTATGGCTCAGTCAACTGGAAAGGCTTCTTCACCGTGTTGGAGGAAGTCGGCTACAAGGGCGCGATGAATATTGAGCACGAGGATAATTTCTACTATCCGTCGACCCAGGCCAACGGGGATTTCACGGACCAGTACAAGCGCGGGTTTAAGGTGGCACACGAGTATTTGAAGACTCTTGTGCCACCGGTTAACGGGTAGCGAGTTCGGCCCTACTTCGTACCAACCTCGACGATCGTAAACGAATCGGGAAGCTGGGGTCCGCGGGCAGGACCACGGCCCCTGCCGCCGCCGAAGCCGCGGCCTGTTCCACCCTGAGCGCCTGCCGGAGGAGCGGCGGGCGGCGCTGCGGAGGGCGCTGGCGTCGGCCCGTATTCAAACGACATCGTCAGAACGTGATTGGCCTTTGAATCAACCGTCATCGTACGGGCTCCGACCATCGTCTGGACCGTTTGCTCTACTTCGAAGTTCGTGGGGCTGAGTTCTTTAATGACAGTGAGCGTGCCATTGCCCTGGGAGCTGAAGGCCTCCAGGGTGTTGGGGTTGAAGCCTGCGCCATCCGTGCCGCCTTCGATTGGCAGGGTCGTGATGATCTTGCCGGTATCCGAGTTGAGGATGACCATCACGGCCGGCTCGTGGCAGGCGGCGAAGAGAATGTGATTCTTTGCGTCGAGCGCCAGACCACCGGGTCCGTTGCCTTTGCCCTCGAGGTCGTAGTGTCCGGTCACGGTCATGGTTTTCGCATCCACCACGGCGATGTTGTTTTTGTCTTCAATGTCGATATAAATATGGCCTTTGCCGTCGGTCGCGGCCTGTTCGGGCGCGCCACCGAGGTCGATAGTGCCCGCGATGGAGCCATCGGCCGCGTTGATCACGGTCGCGTTTGGCGCGCGGTGGCTGAGGATGTAAATTCGCTGATTGAAGGGGTCTGCGAGGATGCCGTCCGGATTGCCTTCCACCGGAATCGTTTTGATCAGCGCGAGGGTCTTCGTATCGAACATGGCGACGGGGTTGCTGCTGGCGAAGCCGTGTCCGGATTTTGTGTCGACCGCAACGCCGTGCGCATTGATGTTGGGAATCTCGCCGAGGGGCGCGAGGGTATCCAGATTAAAGGCCGTAATGCGGGCGTTCTGCTGCCCGGACCGGGGAATGTAGAGCTTGCGCCCGTCGGCATCGGCATAAATGTAGTCGAGGCCGCCCTCGCCACCGACTTTGGCGGTTTTGACGACCTTATTGGGGCCGGTGGCCGGCGACTGGGCGAACGCGATATACGCTAACAGGGCGCAACCGGCTGCTGCTGCAACAGAAATTGTTTTCATCAAGACTCTCCTGGACCGAAGGGGTCGATAACGCGGGCCTTCCTGGCCGGAATGATTATGACGCACCATTCTGAAAAAGCGCTGAATGCGGCATTCTTAACGGGCCGCCGGTGGGAGCGCATTTGTTTTCGGGATATTCTTCGGCGCTCAACGCTCAGAAATGACACGAACGCGGAAGTGGCCGGATCGGATTGAAGCAATGATCACCCGACTCGTCACCGCTCAGAAGTGATTCGCGCTATCCCCGGCTGTAAAACAACGAAGGCTCCGGCCAGTTTTGAGCCATTATCGTTAACCAATTTCAAAACTGCCTCTGCCAGCGCCCGCCGCGCCGACGCCGGATACCGAATCAGAATGACTCCTGGCGAATCCACACGCGCCGCATAGACGAGCCAACCGAAATCTTTGTCCTCAGTCAGAAGTACCCGGTCCTCTGTCGCAGCGAGATCCAGCAACTCCCGGTCCACCGAACGCTGTTGAAACTCGTTGACCGCGAGTACGTCATGACCCGCGCTACGGAGAGACCGGACGACGGCGAAATCGCAGCACTCATCCGCCAGAAATCGCATCGAATCCGCCCGTTAGCTCAGAGCCAGCACCGTCTCGTGCGCAATCGTGTCAGCCGCGTAAGCCAACGCTGCACTGATATCGTCCGGCGTCAGCCGTGGATATGCATCGAGAAGATCGTTGTCAGTCGCACCCTCGGCGAGTTTCCGAAGCAGAAGCTCCACCGGTATCCTGGTACCGCGAATCACCGGTTTGCCCTGCATGACCGCAGCATTGATTTCGACTCGATTATTCACACCAGTCTCCAATACCAATCCTATCAACTTCCGGCGCCGATCTCATTTTTCTTATCCGTGTTCATCCGTGTGATCCGTGGCCATTTTGGCCTTTTCTTATCGGCGTGAATCGGAGTTTGTCAGAGGCTATTTTCCCAGTCACAAGTATTTTTCTCAATCACTTCAATAACTTAACCATCCACCCATTCCGCTGCCATGCTATTTCCTGATTGTAGGCTCAATCCTACGCAAGGAGAAAAAGACAATGGCAACATCCGGAAAACAGCGCGCAGCAAACCGGCGCAACGCGCAAAAATCGACGGGTCCGCTCACAGCAGCAACTAAATCCAAAGTCCGTCTCAACGCCATGCGCGACGGCTTCAACGGTCAGGTCACTACCCTTTCAACTGAAGACCGTCCCGTCTACGAAAAATTCAAATCGCAATTCATTGCCGATCTCGCACCCAAAACCGTCATGGAACTCAGCCTCGCGCACTCCATCGCCTGGGACACCTGGCGGCTCAACCGCCTCCGCGCCGTCGAAATGAACATCTACGCTCTTGGCGCGTCCGATCCCGCCACCGCCGTCGACTGCAACACCCCCGAACTCCAGACCGCCATGAGCGATGCCCTGACCTTCCAGAAGGAATCCCGGACGTTCGGCCTCATGAGCATTTATGAGCAGCGCATGAATCGCAGCATCCACAAGAATCTCGAGACTCTCCGCGGCCTTCAGGCTGTGCGAAAGGCCCAATATGAGGACGATCGGCGCGAGGAAGGCATCGTCGCTGAAGCCAACGATATCAATGGTTTAACCTACACCGCGCCAACCACGCCGAGCCGAAATGGGTTTGTTTTTTCAACCAGTGAAGTGCTGGCCGCATCGAACCGCAGAAATGGCATGATCGAAGCCCGAACCACCGTCAACAAGGCTCCCACGAAGGTCCGATTCGCCGGTGCAACCTCCAATGCATCCTCAAACGTGATCAATTGGCCTGAACCAGACGCCGCCTGACCCTCCGCCAGGCACCGAAAGACGACACTCACACCATACGTGTCCATTTCCGCATCCTGCTAAACTGAAAACTTCCATGGAAATTGAAAAGGTTTACGAGCCCGGGCGCTTCGAGCCCCGCTGGGCTCAGTGGTGGGTCGAATCCGGCATTTACCGCGCGCAATACATCCCCGGCAAGCCCGTATTCTCGCTCGTCATCCCGCCCCCCAACGTCACCGGCGTCCTTCACATGGGCCACATGCTGGAGCATTCTGAAATTGACGTCACCGTGCGCTGGCATCGCATGCGCGGCGACTCCACACTCTGGCTTCCCGGTACCGATCACGCCGGCATCGCCACTGAAATGGTGGTCTCGAAGCAACTCGCTGCCGAAGGCATCCAGTATCGCCGCGACCTCACGCGCGAACAATTCGTTGAACGCGTCTGGCAGTGGAAAGCCGAATCCGGCGGCACCATCCGTCAGCAGATGATCCGCATCGGCGCTTCCTGCGACTGGTCCCGCGAGCGCTTCACCTTCGATCCCGGCCTCTCCCGCGCCGTCCGCGAAGTCTTCGTCACTCTCCACGAACGCGGCCTTATCTATCGCGGCGAGTACATGGTCAACTGGTGCCCCAGCTGCAACACCGCCATCTCCGATCTCGAAAGCGTCCATGAAGAAATGGACGGCAGTATGTGGCACATCAAATATCCGGTGGTGGGAACCGATCGCTTTCTGACCGTAGCCACCACGCGCCCTGAAACCATGCTCGGCGACTCCGCGGTCGCCATCAATCCGCGCGACGAACGCTATCTCGATCTCCACGGCCTCACGGTAAAACTTCCGCTCATGGATCGCCAGATCCCCATCATCCTCGATGAAATGGCCGACCCCGAATTCGGCACCGGCGTCGTCAAAATTACTCCCGCGCACGATCCCAACGATTTCGAAGCCGGCAAGCGCCACGAACTTCAGCTCATCGAAGTCATCGGTCGCGACGCGAAAATCACCGCGACCGGCGGCCCTTACGCCGGTCTCGATCGCTACGCCGCCCGCAAGCGCATCGTCGCCGATCTCGACGCCCTCGGCCTCCTCGACCGCGTCGAACCCTACAAAGTCAACCCGGGCAAATGCCAGCGCTGCAAGACCATCGTCGAGCCGCTCGTCTCGAAGCAATGGTTCGTTCGCACCAAAACGCTCGCCGAAAAAGCCATCGCGGCAGTCGATGAAAAGCGTATCGAAATCGTCCCCGAAGTCTGGCTCAAAACCTGGAACGAATGGATGCACAACATCCGCGACTGGTGCATCTCCCGCCAGCTCTGGTGGGGTCACCGCATCCCGGTCTGGTATTGCGACGCCTGTGGCGAAGTCATCATCACCCGCGAAGATCCAACCGAATGCCCCAAATGTAAGGGTGCTCTTCGTCAGGATCCCGATGTGCTCGACACCTGGTTCAGCTCCGGCCTCTGGCCGTTCTCAACCCTCGGCTGGCCGGATCAAACCGACGACCTGAAACACTTCTATCCAACAACGACGCTCATCACCGGCTTCGACATTCTCTTCTTCTGGGTCGCCCGCATGGCGATGCTCGGCATCGAATTCATGGGCGATGTTCCCTTTCACCAGGTCTACATCCACGGCCTCGTGCGTGATGCCGACAAGCAAAAGATGTCGAAAACCAAAGGCAACGTGATCGACCCCCTGGTCGTCACCGAAGAGTACGGCACCGACGCCGTCCGCATGGCGCTGCTGACCGGCGCAGCCCCCGGCACCGATATCGTCTTCAGCCCCGAACGTCTCGATAGCGCCCGTGCCTTCGCCAACAAGATCTGGAATGCGGCAAGATTCATCCTGACGAATCAGGGAGAATCCGTCGAGGCCAAAGCGGATGAGCCCAAAGGCGAAGACACAGTAGCCGACCGCTGGATCGCGTCGCGCTTCAACCAATGCGCGCGGCAAATGAACCAGTCCATCGAAACGTTCCGCTATCACGATGCCGCGCAAACCATCTGGCATTTCATTTGGGACGATTTCTGCGACTGGTACATCGAACTCAAGAAGGACAGCGGGGACTGGGCGAGAATCCGCAAAGTCTTCGAACAGACCCTTCTTCTGCTGCATCCGTTGATGCCGTTCATCACGGAAGAGCTTTGGCACAGACTGGGCGCACGCGAAGGTGAATCGATCTCCCTGCAAGCCTATCCGCAATACGACGAAAAACTGGACGACCCGAAAGCCGAAGCCGAAATCCAGATCCTGCAGGACGTAGTCTCGTCATTGAGAAACCTCCGGGCCGACCTGAGCCTTGATCCCAAACTGCCGCTCGAAGGTCTCATCTCCGGAGTAGATGTCTCCGTGCACTACGCCGTCATCCGCAAGCTGGCAAGAGTAAATCTTCAGTCCGGCGAAACGCCAAAGTCCGGCGCGGTGAAATCGATGTCCGGCTTCACCGTATCGATCGACGTACCGCACACCCAGATGGAAGCCCAACGCAAACGTCTGGAGAAAGAGCGCGATCAACTGATCAAAAACATCGCGAACAGCGATCGCCAGCTCAGCGACGAAGTGTTTCTCGGCAAAGCGCCGCAAAAAGTAGTAGACTCAATCCGCGCCAAAAGGGCGGAATACGAGTCCCAACTGCAAAAGGTCCAGGAAAGTCTCGCGTGAACCCGATCATCCACCTCGCCCTGGCCGAAGACATCGGCGCGGGCGACGTGACCACGAACGCCTGTGTACGCCCCGAAACGCAGGCGACAGGTGTCTTTCTCACTCGTGAATCGCTTACCCTCGCAGGCACAGCGATCCTGACCGAAATCTACAGGGAAATTCACCTCCACCACAAAGATGGAGAAACCCTCCCGCCCAACACCCCCATAGCAACGGTGCACGGCAGCGCCCGCCAACTCCTCGAAGTGGAACGCACAGCGCTGAATTTCCTCCAACGCCTGTCCGGAGTAGCCACCCTCGCCCACGCTTTCGTGGAACGTGTAGCCCACACGCACTGTAAAATTCTCGACACGCGCAAGACTACCCCCGGCTTTCGCGAACTCGAAAAAGCCGCCTCGGCAGCCGGAGGCGCCACCAACCACCGCATGGGTCTCTACGACGCCATCCTGATCAAGAACAATCACATCGCGGCGGCAGGCAGTGTCTCTCGCGCAATCGCCAACACGCGCGCCGCCTCGAAGCTGCCAATCGAGATCGAAGTCCGCACCATGGACGAACTCGATGAAGCGCTCGCCTATCAGGCCGATCATCTTCTGCTCGACAATCTCAGCCCGCGCGAAGCCAAAGCATGGATTAAACGCATCGACGGCCGCGCGAAGGTAGAACTCTCCGGCGGCATCACCCTCGAAACCGTCCGGGACTACGCCGAAACCGGAGCCGACTTCGTCTCGGTCGGAGCGATCACCCACTCCGCGCGCGCGGTCGATATCAGCTTCAGGCTGGAACTCGCATGATCGTCCGTCTCCACACCACCGCCTCCACGATGAAAGACGCGGCGGCGCTCGCCGCAAAAGGTGAGCCGCATGGAACCGCCGTAATAGCGGACATCCAGACAGCAGGCATTGGACGTCAGGGACATGTCTGGCACTCCGATGACGCAGGCGGTCTCTACATATCGATCGTCCTGCGACTGCCGATCCCGTCCGGCTCCATGCCGATCCTGACCATGGCGCTCGGCCTCGCCGTACAGCGCGCCGTAAACGATCTCGCCCAGGTCTCCACCGACCTGCGGTGGCCGAACGACGTGATGCTCAGCGAACGCAAGCTCGCTGGAATTCTCGTGCAGGCCGCCGAAGGCGCGCTGATCGCAGGCATAGGCCTCAACGTGAACCAGACGGCCTTTCCGCCGGACCTGGCTGAAATCGCAACGTCGCTGAAAATCCAGACCGGCATCGAACACTCGAAGGATGCGCTGGCGGACCGAATCATCGCCGAATCCCTCCGTTACATAACACTCGGCAAACCGGAAATTCGGCGCCGGTTCGAAGAATCCTCCACGTGGCCCCAGGGCAAGGCGGTCGAAGTAGACGGCAGAATCCGGGGCGTCACGGCAGGCCTCGATGAAAACGGTTTCCTGTTAGTCCGAACGCCCGAAAAAATAGAAACAATCATAGCCGGAGGCGTCCGCCCCCTATGACACGCGAACTCTCCGGCACGCTCAGTTTCAGCCACCAGGGGTACCAGTGGCCGCATCGCCTCCTGAAATTTCTCTCAATCACATGTGGGGCAGGCGGTTCCGCCTGCCCTCTGTCGAGCGTCGCTCGAGTGTCATCCCGGACCTGCGGCGATAGCCGCGGCCCAACCGCCTCACCCATCCCCCAGGGAGCAACCACATGCGAGTAGCAGGCATCATGAGCGGCACATCGCTCGACGGCATAGACGTCGCCATCGTCGACATTTCCGGCAACTCCGTCAAAACCGTCGGCCACGCGGCCACACCTTACACCTCGGCCATCCGCGAACGAATCCTCGCCGTCTCCAACACGGAGTGTTCTACCGCCCAAATCTCGCGGCTCAATTTCACCCTCGGCGAGCTCTACGCGAAGGCGGTCACGGAAACCTGTAGCCGCTGCGATATCCCACTCGAATCCATCGAACTGATCGGCTCCCACGGCCAGACCATCTTTCACAAGGGACAGGGAGAAACCGCCAGCACCCTGCAGATCGGCGAGTCGTCGGTCATCGCGGAACGCCTCGGTATTCCCGTCGTCTCCGATTTCCGCACCCGCGACATCGCCGCCGGAGGTCATGGCGCACCACTGGTGCCGCTCGTGGATTACATGCTCTTCCGCAGCGCCGCCAAATCGCGCGCGGTCCTGAATATCGGTGGCATTGCGAACATCACCGTACTCCCGCGCAACGCGAAGCCGGAAAACGTCGTCGCCTTCGATACCGGTCCCGGCAATATGGTGATCGACGCACTCGCCGCGCTCTTCACAAAAGGCCGCGAGCACTACGATCGCGACGGCCGCATCGCCGCGGAAAGCTATCTGAACCGCGCGCTGCTCAAAAAGCTCCTGAAAGACGATTACTATTCCGCGCCGCCCCCCAAAACCGCCGGCCGCGAACAGTACGGCAGAGAGTTCATCGCGAGACTTTGCGCGACGGGCCTCCCGATCCCCGATCTGATTGCCACCGCCACCGTTTTCACTGCCGTAACCATTGCGATGGGAATCGAGAGCTTTGCCCCGGACGCCGAAGAGCTCATCGTCTCCGGCGGCGGCGTTCACAATCGCCAGTTGATGGTGCAGATCGAGGCGTTTCTCCCCGCCTGCCGCGTCACCACGAGCGCGGAATTCAGCATAGACCCCGACGCGAAAGAAGCGATTGCGTTCGCCGTTCTCGCTCACCGGACCTGGCGCAGGCAAACCGGCAATCTTCCCTCCGCCACCGGCGCGAGTCATGCTGTTCTACTGGGCAAGGTGACCTATGGAAGCAAATAAGATCTCAGTCGTTATTGTTTCGTTCTACCGCGCGGAACAATTGCGCCAATCCCTCGCCGCGCTGCTCGGGTCGCCGGAAACCCCTGCAGCGCCGCCTGCAACCAAACTCCAGGTGCTCGTGGTCGATAACGGTTCGCGCGATGGTTCGGCCAGCATCGACGACGAATTTCCGGACGTCCGGCTCAGCCGTCTGCCACGCAACTTCGGCCTGACCCGCGCCCTCAACATCGGCATCCGTGCGGCCGACGGCGACTACACCCTCTTAATGCATGATGACGTGCAAATCGATGGCGCGTCGGTCGTCGCCCTCGCCGAATTCCTGGAGAACCGCCCCGACGTGGGCGCCGTCTGCCCTCATCTCAACACTCCGCAGGTTCGCGCGCTCCCGACTCCATCCAATCCCGATCCACCTTTCAAAATGACGCCCGAAGGCGAGGAAGTCACCGCCGACTGCGTCTCCGGCGCGGCCATTATGGTTCGTACCCAGTTCCTCCGTTCTATGGGCCACATCGACGAACGCTACGGCAACTACGGCAGCGCCATCGAGATCTGCGCCCAGATACGAAGCTCCAATCGCAAGCTGGTGATCCTCGGTGGAGTGAAGGCATCGCATGGTTCCGCGCCGTCGCCGATGCCCTCCGGCCCCCTCAAACGCGACCGCGCCGCAGGCACCGCGGCCTTCATCGGCAAGCACCACGGTTTCGCCGCGGGCCTTCTTTGTCGCCTGAAAACCTCACCGCTGGCGTCAAAGATCGACGGCGCGGGCTAAACTAAATGCAAATGGATCCGGTGTGGTGGATTATCGCGTCGGCTTTCTGCGCGGCGGCTACCGGCGGCCTCGTCTATTTCGTCATGCAGTCCCATAACGAGGTGGTGCTGTCGCAGCAGCGCGAAGAATTAGCCGCCGCCCGTGCCGCGCTGGGGGCACAGAGGGAATCGATGCTGGATTCGGTTCGCTCCGCGCAGGAGTCGGCGCGGCTGCGCGCGATGGACGATTTTATCGCTGATATCCGCATCGAGGAGCGCCACTACATCCGCGAACACAAGGCGCTGTTCCTGACCCGCAAGTCGATCGTGCGCCAGGAACGTATCTTCTTTCGCAACCTGCCTTTATCCAACTGGATAGAACAGGAGATGCCCTTCGAAGAGGGCGCGGATATCGATCAGCTGGCGAAGACGATGGCGGTGTTTGCTCCCGACGGTATGCTCGATGACCCGCAGGCGAAACCGCGCAGGCTTCTGGGCAGGTAACGGTGTGACACCGGGCCACACCTGACTCAATATCGACGCACATCCGGGTCGATCTCGCGGCTCCAACGGTCGATGCCGCCAGCCATACTCTGGCAGTTGTCCACCCCCTGCCGCCTCAGCCAGTCGACCACCGACAAACTCCTGACGCCATGATGGCAAAAGACGCAAAGGACCGCGTCGGTGTCGCCGGCGTCCAGATCCTGCAGGTGTTGGGGGATGGTTTGCATAGGGATGAGTTCCGCCCCCTCGATCTGGCAGACGGCGTGCTCTTCCGGCTCACGCACGTCGATCAGCCGAATATGCGCACCACAGTCCAGCAAGGCCTTCACTTCCGCAGGAGTAATTTCGAGGGCGATTTCTGCCATGCCGCGAGTTTACCAGCCCGATGTTTTCGAAACCCGCGCACGCTGGCCGCGCGTCTAAGGCTCTTGCTATACTTGCTTAAGATTCAATCGCCAGTTCTAATGGACTCCTTCTAAAGATGAAGTCGTTTTGTGCCCTAACTTTGCAGGCCTTCCTGGCATGCGTGTGCGTTGCAGTGTCCGCGACCGGACAAACCCCCGCATTCAATACGGGACAAGCCGCCCATCTGGTCATCGGCCAGACCAATTTCACCAACGGCGATTTCGGCGCCTCGAATACGCTCCTCGGTTCTCCCAGCGGTGTTGCTTATGCGAACGGGGTCCTTTGGGTGATCGATGCGAATCGCCTCGGAGCCACGCCCGATAATAACCGGGTGCTCCGCTACAGCGATGTGGGCAGTTACCCGTCGCTCACCGATCTTCCGGATGTTCCAGGCAGCACCTGCGGCGTTTGCCGGGGTACCGCCAGCCTGGTGCTGGGCCAGCCCGATTTCAATACGTTCACCCAGGGACTTTCGGCCAGCGGTTTGCGCAACCCGACGGGCATCGCGACGGACGGTACGGTTCTCGCCATCGCCGATACGGATAATAACCGCGTCCTGATCTGGCTACATGCTCCCACCGTGAACGGCCAGCCGGCGGATGTGGTGGTCGGTCAGAAGGATTTCACCTCCAACGCCGCTCTGTCGCCTTCCCAAACCTCGTTGCGGGCGCCCTCGGGCGTGTGGATTTACAACGGCAGGCTTTTCGTCGCCGACACCTTCGACAACCGCATCCTGATTTACAACAAGATTCCGACCTCCAATAATGCGCCCGCCGATATCGTGGTGGGACAGAACAGCTTTACGGCTTTCGTGCAGCCGGATCTCACGCAGACCTCGGCCACGGCCACAGCGAGCAACATGCAAACGCCGGTTTCGGTCACCACAGACGGAACCCGTCTGTTTGTGGCCGATCTCGCCGAAAACCGCGTGATGGTGTGGAACACGATTCCCACCACCAACGGCGTGGCTGCGGATTATGTGATCGGCCAGCCCAACTTTAGCGACGCGAGCACGAATAACAGCTTTACGGTCAACTCAACCGCGGTGGATGCGGACAGCAATCCGACCGACGTGACCCCTGTTTTATGCCAATCGAACGGCAGCGATACGGTGACGGGCACGGCGCTCTATCCGGAGCGTTGCGGCGCGACTTTGTCCTTTCCCCGCTTCGCCTATTCCGATGGCACGCGCCTGTTTATTGCCGATGGCGGCAACGACCGCGTGATGATTTTCAATCACTTTCCCACCGGGAACGGCGCTTCGGCCGATATCATCCTGGGTCAGCCGGATCAATACAGCGACAACACGGGCGATAATCCGGACGGCACGAATGCGTTTGAAAATCCTTCGGCCATCGCCTTCGATGGCACCAATCTGTACATAACCGACACCTATAACCGGCGCGTGATGGTGCATACGCCGGGCATCCAGAATCTGCCGCTCAACGGTGTGAACAACGCGGCCAGCCTTGCGATCTACGCGGTCGGGACGCTTACGTTTGCCGGCACGATAACGGCAGCTAACACGGTTACGATCACTATCGGATGCACGGGCGGTCCTCCGGATTGTACGGTCGCCACGGCTACCTACGAACATACAGTCGTAACCGCCGATACCCTGACGACGGTGATTCAGGATCTTGTCGCCAAGATCAATAAGACGGATACCAACGTCACCGCGTCGTTCGACAGTACCTCGAACGAAATTGTGCTGACGGCCAAATTTCCGGGAGCCCCCGGCGGGAATGTCACGATGGCTGTCACGCAGTCGAGTGGCGCGACGATTCTCGGCAACGCGTCCAACACCACGCTGAATATCTATCTGGAAAACCCCGCGCAGATCGCGCCGGGCACCATTATCCAGATCATAGGCACCGACCTGTGCGATTCAACGGGGTCGGCCGACTTCTCCCAGACGTACCTGCCGTTCACGATGAACAACTGCATCCTGTACGTGGATGGAGTCCGGGCGGCTCTGGAATATGTTTCGCCCACGCAGATCAATGCCGAGATGCCGATTGAGTTTTCGGACCGCTCCAGCGTCAGTCTCTATATTCGTACGACGCATGCCGACGGCTCCGTAACCGCGACGACTCCGATCGCCACAACGATTGTTCCGCAGAATCCAGGTCTTTTCGCTTTGGGCGGCAACGATCCGCGGCCCGGCATTGTTTATCACGGGTCTTCGCAGGCCTACGATATTGTGGACTTCAACGGCATCCCGCAGACCGGCGATACCGCTACGATCTCGATCGGCCCGAACGCCCAGACCTATAACGCGGGGAACATTAACGTGGTCACCGCAACGAACACCGTGACGGGCGTCGGGACGGCATGGACATCTGCGATGGTGGGCGGAGATATCGTCATTTCGGGCGGGCTTTACACGGTCGCCGCCGTGACCAGCCCGACCAGTATTACGCTGTCCTCAAACTACGTTGGCCCGACCGGCAATGGGTTTACCCATGTGATTACCTTCGGCGGAAAAAATTACTCCTACACGGAGACCGCCACCGATACGATCTCGACGGTTACCGCGGCCGTGGTTGCCCTGATCAACGCGGGGCCGGATCCCTATTTGTATGCCGTGCAGGGCAACGAGTTCAATCGCATGATTCTGTACTCGTACGTAGCGGGACCGGCTGGCGAAAATATTCCAATTCTGCAGCAGGCCACGACGAACGTGGTGGCGAACACCGCGGGTGCGCAGCTCAACGTTACGGTTTACAATCCGACGACGTGTTGCGATGCGCCGGCCGGTCTGCCGGTGACTGCGGAGAATCCTGCGATTCCGGGTGAAGCGCTCTATACATTCGCGACGGGTCTGGGGCCGACATTTCCGGCTAACATCCCTTCAGGGTTTATCTACAGGGGCGGAAACGATAACCCGCCAGCGGTTTTCGTGGATTCTATTTTGTGCCAGGGCCTGGTTGCGACACCCATGAATGTGGCGTTAGTGCCGGATACGGTGGGCGTTTACTACGTGGAGTTCGCGTTGAACCCCAGTTTGGGAACCGACTCGTTATCGCAGCTGACCATCGCTCAGCAACTGTTCGTGAGCAACGTTGTCACGTTTCCGGTGGTCATTCCAGGTACAACAATTCTGCCGCCCACGGTTACGAATGTGACCCCGAACACGGGTTCTCTGGCTGGTGGCAACACGGTGACGATTACAGGCACGAGCCTGCTCGAAGCGCAGAGCGTGACGTTCGGCGGCGTCGTCGTGACGAACTTTACCGTGAACAGTTCCACCGAGATCACGGCGACCGTACCGCCCGGCGCGCTTGGCCCGGTCAGCGTGATTGTGACTACGCTGGTTGGCAGCAATTCGCCCAATACTCTTTACACGTACGTCTCGTTGCCGCTCTTCACCAGCATCAGCCCGACCTCCGGGCCGATTGCCGGCGGGACTAAGGTGACGATCACCGGTGCGGGCTTCACCGGAGCGACGGCGGTGACGTTCGCGGGAACGAACGCCCAAAGCTTTACGATAGTCAACGATACGACGATCACGGCCGTTTCACCGGTTGCCTTTGAAGCCGGATTGGCGCAGGTGGATGTCGCGACGCCTGGTGGCGTGGTGTTTGGATACTTCACCTATGCCGGCACTGCTACGGCGGGTGACCGGCGGGGCGGGCCAGTGGATCGGCGTCCGATCACTGGCGGACTGAAGTCTCAGTAGCGCGATCGCCGACAGCCTCACGCGGCCCCGTAGAATGAGCCAATGATGCGGCTTCTATCGGTTAGTCTCCTGCTGGACAAGGTAGCCGACTGGTCTGTTTATCCTTTCACCGTACCGGCAATTCGTACGCTGGAGACCCTCACGATTCGTTCCAGGATATGTTTTTTTTACGGGTGAAAAAGGATCCGGCAAATCCACGCTCCTGGAGGCCATCGCCGAGTCTTACGGTTTCGGGCGGGAAGGCGGAAGCCGTAATTTTCATCGGGAGACAACTGAGAGCGTCCGGAGCGTAACTCCACTTTCCAGGGCGCTCCGGGTCGCTTTCAGCAAACGAACCGGCCAGGGCTTTTATCTCCGGGCAGAGAACTTTTTCAATGTAGCGGCAGAGATCGATCAGCCAGGCGTGCTCGATGCTTATGGGGACATCAGCCTGCACGAACAGTCGCATGGAGAATCGTTTCCTGCTCTTTTGGAAACCGATTTGGCCGAAAAGGCTTTTACATCCTGGATGAGCCGGAAGCCGCACTTTCCCCGCAGCGGCAGCTCACGATGCTCGCGGTTCTTCGGAATCTGCCAGACCGCAACGAGGAATACAGTTCCTGATTGCCACACATTCGCCGATTTTGCTGGCGTATCCCGATGCGCAGATCCTACTTATCGTGAGACAAGTGCGTACCGGCTTGTGGCCCGATTCGTGTCCAGGCCGGAAGTTTATGTGCGTGAGATCTTTGAGCAAAGCCCGAATTGCCGGGAAGACCAGCCCGCTGAGGCGCATCCCCGATCGGTTGTCAGTTGGTTCGTCGAATGCGATCCCACAACAATTACGCCCAATGGAGCGGTACCCGCTGTATAACCTCACTTGAGGGAAGGTTTTACGGCGCTGCCGGACTTTTCATTTTTGGGCTTGACATGCGACTGGAGTCGCCGTATAGTGTGACCATAGTCGCACTTTGCGGAGACAGCCACGAATGAAAAGACCAAAAGCCAGCCCCGAACGACTGGGTGGCAGGGAACGAGAGATGATCGACACGATCTTTGCGTTGGGAAACCGCGCGTCGGCGGAAGAAATCCGCGCGCGCCTGATCGACCCGCCCGGCGACTCATCGGTTCGTGTGATGCTCGCGAGGCTCGAAAAGAAAGGGTTTCTGAAACACCAGCAGGAAGGCCTCCGCTATTTGTATTCGGCCACAGCTTCGCCGAGGGCCGCGAAACGCACAGCATTGCAGCGATACCTGCAGACTTTCTTCGGCGGTTCGCGGCAGGAAATGTTGACGGCTCTCATCACTGAGTCACCCTGGACCGACGACGAGTTCGACGCGCTGAAAACCGAGATCGACCGCGTCCGCGAGGAGAGGAAGAAGCAACCATGACGCACCTCATTGACGGCCTGATACTTCTGCCGGGCAGGTCGCTCGCCGCGTCGACTGTCGTCAAGGCGACCTTCATCACAGCAGTGGGCCTCATTGGGGCATGGCTGGCCCGCCGGAGCCGCGCGGCTGTGCGCCATGCAGTGCTGGCCGCTTCGTTCGCCGTGCTGCTGGCATTGCCGGTCGCCTCGATTCTCATCGCGCCGATCCGCATCGCAGTGCCGGCTCCCGCGCAGGAACGGACGGCGCCATTTATCTTTCCGGCATCCATCGACGCCACTCAATCCGTCGCCCCGGTGGTCGCGGGTGCCGGGATCACGTCCCGAACGGCGCGATGGCCAGTGCTTTCGCCCTTGGCGCTTTTGTTCGCGGGATGGTTCGCCGGAGCGGCGTTTTTCCTGCTGCGAACGATCGTGGGCCTGCGCCGGGTTCGTTCGCTGCGCCGATTCGGTCTCCCGTGGCACAGCGGTCAGTTAGTCGCCGAACGGCTGGCGCTGGACGCCGGCATTCACCGGCGCGTCGAAGTTCTGCTGGACGAGTCTTTGCCGGCCCCCGTGACCTGCGGCGTCGTTCATCCGGCCATCGTGCTTCCCCCCGACGCAAAGAACTGGAACGGAGAGGATTTGAATCGCGCGATCATACACGAACTGGAACACGTGCGCCGTTGCGACTGGATGAGCCACTGCCTTGCACGAATCGTGTGCGCGATGTACTGGTTCCATCCGCTGGTGTGGATTGCGTGGCGTCAACTTGCGCTCGAAGCGGAGCTCTCCTGCGACGAGGCGGTGCTGGCCCGCTCGGAGGCAACGGCTTATGCCGATCAACTGGTCCGGCTGGCGCGGCGGTTGTCGGTCGCTCAACCGCCAGCCCTGGCGATGGCAAGCCGCTCCGATCTTTCGGTGCGTGTCGGCTCGGTGCTCGATGGCAGAAGAGCGCGCGGCCGCGCAGGGGCATCGCTGGTGGCAGTTGCCTGCGCTGTTGCGGCGGCAGTAGTCCTGACCATGTCGCCCCTCCGAATGGTCGCGGCTCCCCAGGGGGACACACAGGCCGCCGCTCAGGACATTCCGAAATGGGATGCGGTTTCCGTCAAACGCTGCGACGGTGAGCAGGTCGCGTCACCGGAAGGGCGGGGAGCGGGTAACAACACCTCGACGGATCGCGTGACGCTGAATTGCCAGAGCCTGGTGGGCCTCGTCTTTTCGGCCTACACCGTCTATGAGGGCGGACGCTACAACGGTCAGGTGGCGGGCGCCGTCAGGTATGAGAGCTTCCCCGAGTGGACCCGCTCGGAGCGATATACGATTGAGGCCAAAGCGCAGGGAAGCCCCGGACAACCAATGATGCGCGGGCCTATGCTGCAGACGCTGCTGGAGGACCGCTTCCGGCTGAAGGTCCATACGGAAACCAAAGAAGGACCGGTATATATTCTGTCTGTCGCAAAGGGTGGTCCCCAAATGGAGCCTCTGGGACCGGGAGGCTGTGCGCCCCTCGATCTGAGCGCCCTCGAGAGGCCTTCCAATGCCTGCCCCATCGAGGGGCATGTTCAGGGCCAGACCCTTACGTGGGATGTGTGGACGAACATGGACTCGCTTACCCGGCGTCTGACAGTCCTTTTCGCGGACCCCGCCACGGCCGACACGCCCGTTATCAATAAGACTGGCCTTGCCGGGAATTACCACGTCCATTTGGAGTATGCGAATCCACGCGCCACTGCAACTCAGGCTGCGGACGTGCCTTCCGGACCCTCGATCTTTTCCGCCGTGGAGAAACTCGGCCTGAAGCTTGAAGCCGGCAAAGCTCCGCGGCGATTCCTGGTGTTCGACCACGCGGATAAGGTACCGACAGAAAATTGAGGCGGTTTCACGGGTTGGCCAAGCTGAAGCGTCAACTGGCGCGTCAGTTGCGCCATCGTCCAGTTGAAAACGGTCATTTCGGCGTAATTCGAGGGCGACAATAAACTCATACGCGACGGTTCATCGGGGCTGCCGGCTACTCCTTTCCTGATGCGGCCGTTTGATCCAGCCGTGGATACCTACCAGGCAGTACTCTAACCGGGATGTCTCCAGGAAGGCAACAGATCGAAGGAACAAGAAAGAGGGATCAATAATTAGATATTTGCCGTCCTAATCGAGATGACGAGAAAAATTCGATATACTCTCCGTCGGTGGCATTGCTGCGCGACAGGGTGCCGCGACGCTGCCGGAGGAGGTAGGCCTTGCGAACAGAACTGATTCGAACCTGCCAGGCAATTGCACTGGCGGGGGCGTTATGCGCACAGACGGCAGCGCCCGATCCGAGATTTGAAGTTGCTTCCGTCAAGCGGGAGAATGCGGGCACTTACGAATACACCGGCGGTCGGCCGAATATCCCCATGCGAGGCATTTCGGGCCTTCGCGTCGATTTTCAAGGCGAGACCATCATGAGCCTGGTGAGCACGGCGTATGCGATAGACGCACGACTGATTTCGGGCCCCGACTGGGTCGAAAAAGGGGAGGGTCGATATCGAATTGGAGCAGTAATGCCTGCTGGTTCGGGCGTGAGAGACGTCGCACCGATGATCAAGACACTCCTGCGGGAACGTTTTCATCTAGTGGCTCACCGGGTCATGGCCGAAAAGAGCGGTTACGCGCTCACAGTTTCCCGCAAAGGCGCAAAGCTCAGGGAAGGCCGGGCGCTTGATGAGTCTGAGTGTCCTACCGAGTGGACCGGAGCGCTCCGTGGTCGGATTTGCAGGTTCGACCAGTTTGCGGGCAATGTGAGGATGCACACCAGCCTTTACAAAGAGGCGGCATACGGACCAGCACTTTGGCAGATTGGCGCGGGCGAGTGGCATGAGGAGTTCTACAGCATCACCATGCCGAAGCTGGCCGCTCTGCTCTCGACAAGAGTGGAACCTCCGTCCGCTTTCCACGCATTTGGACCAACCGCTCCATACGTGGTCATAGTTGACCAAACTACACTTCAGGGTGAGTGGGATGTAGTGGTGGATACCGATCGCGACGATGGGGAGTTGCTGCCTTCCATCGTCTCTTCTCTGGAAAAGCAGGGGCTCACTCTGACGCACACGACCGTTCCGGTGGAGAAGCTCGTTATCGATCAGGTGGACAGAATTCCGACGGAGAATTGACCTGGAAATTGCGGGCCTTCCCGGCTTACGCGGGCGGGTAGACCGCAATTTGTCCTTTGCTCTCCAATCCCCCGGCAGTCAGCCCAGCCCCGCCGCTGTTAGGCCAGTTAGTCGAGGGAAGGTTTCGTGGCGCTGTCGATTACGAGAACCTGAATCGGTCCCTTATGCGGCTCGAGTTTCAGTCCCAGTTGTTCCTGGAGCGCCGTGAAGATTGTGGCGTATTCCGGATTGTTATCGGACCATGTCAACTTGTAGTCGTACCCGTCGGTCAGCCCTGTGTTGTCGAGCACGGGCTGGCCAAGCTGAAGCGCAAGCTGGCGCGTCAGCTGTTCCATCGTCCAGTTGAAAATAGTCATCTCGGCGTAATTCCCGGGTGACGATATGCTCATACTCGACGGCTCATCCGTGGCGGCGGTTTTTATGTGCGCCCCGTTTTTCGTAACAGTCAACATGTACCCGGAGGTTTCCTTTGCCTCCCGATGGAACTTCAGTTGAAACCGGTCCCGCAGCAGCGCCTGAAACAGCGGGCGGAACTGGTCACGGGTCAGTTGGCCATCGCCCTCAGCTTTGGCTGAAATGTCGAACTGTTGAGACTCCCAGCCGGGCCAACCCTTATCGCCGAGCTCAAAGGGCTTCAAATCGTATGCAAATCCGATGAGGGAAGCGAGAGTGGCGCCGGTGACGATCGCTCTGGGGCCGGACAGGATCATGCGCGTCCCGTGCGTCGCTGCTATCTTTCCGTTCACGGCCTGAGGCGCGGCCGCAACGTGCGGCCGGATGGATGCAACTTCGAATGACGGGGCGGCAGCAGTCTGGGCCGAAGCGTTGAGCAACGCAAAAGACAGAACGCACGCGGCGTTTCTGGCGGTGCGGTTAGTCATGACCCTATTGCGCCGCCGGGCGGGGAAAGTTCCAAAAGTCTCTAACGATCCGGGTGTCGATTCGAAGAGACGCGGCTATCGCCGCGTGTCCCGGATTCCGTCATAATAACAGTCTCAGAAAGTAACAGTCTCAGAACACGATGCGGGCCGCAAACTCCAGGATGCGATTTGGCAGCGCCGCATCGATGAAGCCGACTTGCGACGGGTTGGAGACCTGATTGGTCGCGGCATTGAACTGGATCGCGGTGTTGATGCCACTGACCTCCGTGTGGTTGAAGACGTTGTAAGCCTGCACCTGAAGCTTCAGGACGCGCTTTTCGCTGCCGAAAATCGGAATGGTTTTGGTCAGCGTGATGTCGAAGTTCGTGGTGTGCGGAAGGCTCAGAACTCCGGCGCCGCCGCCCAGATTGCCCAGCGCAGGCGCGCCGACGATCGAGTTATTCGGGCCGGTGCCCAGCGCCGGCAGGGCAAATGCCGCGCCGTTGAAAAATACCTGTCCGTTGCCATTCGAGCCGAGGCCGGAGAGCGGGTTGCCGACGACGTTGCAGCGTGGAGAGAGATCCGGCGTGCCGGTATAACTTGCCGGCGCGGCCTGACCTGAAGTTACTGAACACGTGGGATCGAAGGGCGCGCCGCTCTGGATGGAAGTGATTCCGGCGAGCTGCCAGTGACTCGTCACATACGCCACCTTGTGGAAACCATGCTTGCCGGCGAAATCGGGAATATTGTAGACATAACTGATCTGGAGGTTCTGCCTGCGATCGGTCGCCAGGCGGCCGTAGTTATACGCCGTATTATTGGAGACCTCCGGGCTGTAAGTGGTAATGCCGTTGGCTTTCGACAACGTATACGCCACGCCCGCCGACAGACCGTGCGAGATCTGCTTCGTGACTTTGGCAGTAATCGCATCGTAATGGCTGCTTCCGAGGAATGCCGCGCCGTTGATGGCGCCGTATCCGGGGTATATAGAACGCTCGTAAATGGAGCCGATGTCGGCGCTCGAACCGCCCGCGGTGGTCGGGTTCAGATTGGAGGGCGTGAACGGCCAGCTTGCGCCGAGGGGAACGTAATTGAGGTCGTAGGTGAGGTACTGGTTGTAGCTGTAGTTCATCGTATAGCCGAGATCAACCACGGTGGTTCTGCCAAAGATGTGCTGAAGGTCGAGACTGCCGTTTGCCACGCCCTGAGAGGGAATGGACGACGGCCAGGCGCTGGGAGAAACAGGGGCAATGGTGACGTTGTTCAGGGCCGGCACGGATCCCGTATTCGCCGCGGCGATCTGCGCGAAGGTCACGTTGTTCACGGTCTCCTGATATGAGAGTGGCGCCTGTCCGGCCAGGCCGCTGAGAGTATCCGTGGCCAGCCGGTTGTGGTAGAGGCCGCCGCCGCCGCGAATCACTGTCTGGCCGTTGCCGAACAGGTCCCAGGCAAAGCCAAAGCGAGGTCCGTAGGATAAGGACGCCTGATGGTAGGGCGCGGTGGAAGCACCGAGATTGACCAGACCTGTTACCGGGTTCCCCGAACCATAGACGATATCGCCGATGTAGCCGCTGCCGACGGTTGCGCCGGTCAGGCGGTCTCTCGCAACCAGGCCATTGGCGGCCGAACTGCACGTCGTCACGCCCGCCGTGCACGCCGGATAATAGAGCCGCGACATGGCCGACGCGCTGTAGGCCGACGGCTCGAAGTTCACTAACGTGCCGTCATGATCGGTCGGAGGCGTATCGTGATAGAAGCGCACTCCGAAATCGAGCGTGAGTCTGCGGTTTACTTTCCAGCTGTCCTGTATGTAGAACTCCGCGTTGTAATAGAGCAGGTTACTGGTGGTTTCCGCAGTGTACTGGGTATAGCTGTTGACGTCACCAAGCAGGGCATTGGCGTAACCGTCATTGGTATTCAGGAAAGGGGACGAGGTGGATGCGGCGAAATTGAAGGCCCCGTTATAGTTCTGTCCGGCGGGCTGAAGCCTGGTGTTTCTCTCGCCGTAGAAACCGGCCTTGATCGCATGGTGCCCGATGACTTTGCTGACGCTGTCCTCCAGGGTCCAGTAATTATTGAACTCTTCCGCCGCGCCCGCTGAAGCCGAATTGCGTAAATAGTACGCCGAGGAGGGTAGTCCGGCGCCCTGGAAAACGAACGTCGGGAGAAGGCCCTGGTAGCCGTTGGTGGAGGATACCACCTCTTTGTTCACCGTGGTCGCCGGCGTGGGGGACAGCATGGGCAGGCCGGGTTCGAGGGCGCGCGCCTCGCTGGCGTAGGTATCGGTGGTGTACCACGCCCACTGACTCCAGCTTTTGCCCACCGTGAACTCGTTGACGAGCGTCGGGCTGATGGCATCGACGATGGAGCCCTGATAGCCGTGGCCGGGGTTCGGGTGATCGATGGGCGAAATGTTCGTGGTGAGCACGGCGCTGCCCGAGAATTGATTGAACTGAACTCCGTCGAAGAGATTGGTTGTGTCCTGGTGGTCGTTCATCCAGCGGACATGGGCGCTGATGTTCGACGTAACATTTGCATCCACGCGAAGCACATCGTTACGGCGTTTCTGCGCGTTGCTGCCCTGCTCAAAGTAATTGTCGACATACAACTGGTTGGAGAGGGTGGGTGTGAAGTTCGGCGTGGGGAAGAAGCCCAGCAACTGCTGGCCGGTCGCGGTGAGCCGCGAGAGCGGAATGGTGTTCCCGGCGAACTGGGCGTTGTTGTTGAGAGGATCGAGGACCGGTAATGCGACGGGGTTGCCGTTCACGTTGGCAAATGTCTGCGAGAAGTCGCCGCCGCGCTCGTTGATGGTGGGCATGTACGTCGTCTGCGAGGAGGCCGGGATGAACTGGCCGGTGCGTTCCTGGGAAAAGAAGAAGAACAGCTTTTTCTTCTCAACATTCGCAACATTGGGAATATAGAGAGGCCCTCCGATCCCGTAGGTTTCGACGTTGAATCTGTATGCGTCCCGCGGTTCAGGGGTTCCGGCGTTGGTCAGGGTGTGGTTATTCGCCCAGCTATTGGCGTTGAATTCTGTATTCCGATGATTCCACGAACCGGTGCCGTGGAAATCCTGCGTGCCGCTTTTCGTGATAACCGTGATGATGCCGCCGGAGTTGCGGCCGTATTCCGCCTGGTAGTTGGCTGTCAGGACTCTGATTTCCTGAATCGCATCGATGTTCGGCTCGAACTCGACCCTCCTGTTGGTTCCGGTATCGAGATCGGTGATGCCGTCAACGTTAAAGTTGATCGCCGAGGTGTTGCCGTCAATCGTAATGCCCGCAATGCTGTCGGACGCTGTCACTTCCCGGTCGGGTCTGGTATCGACGATGCCCGGAATCAATCTCATGTACCCGAACATGTCCCGGCCCTTTTGCGTGAGGGTTTCGAGATCGTCCGCGTCAATCGTCCAGGACTTCCCGGAGCCCGCCAGCTGTAGTTGCGCCGGAGCGGGTGTAACGGACGTCACCTCCGCGAGGGTGCCCGCCTGAAGCATCATTTTGCCTCCGCTGTGGGCTTCCTGCGCGAGCACGACGATGCCCGTCTGGAGCTCGGCTTTGAAGCCAGCGGCCTTCACCAGCACGCTGTAAGTCCCCGCGGGGATGTTCACGAACCGGTACGTGCCCTGGCTATCCGTGGTCCCCAAACGAGCCGCGCCGGTGCCGGCGCCGGTGAGCGTGATCGGTGCGTTCACAACCGCGGCGCCTTTCGGATCGACTACCGTTCCGACCAGTGAGCTGGCGACCGTTTGGCCAAACAGGCCCATGCAGCTCAGCGCGAGCGCAAAAACGGTGCGCGTATAACCATTCAATGTCATCTCTACCCCTTAGATTTTTCGACGTACCACCCGCAGCCATTGGCGAGCCAGCGAGCCTTCAACGGCCAGCCTTCCCCGCCAAATTCAATCACCTGCGCGGAAGGGACACTACCGGCATGCCGCCTTAAAGCATTGCCTGTGAAGGAATTGCCCGTTCCAGTGAATTATATCATCGCCACCTCATGCGGCCGACCACCGGCTGCGTGGGTGCATACAGGGCTATCGCTCGCGATTTGTAATAGTTACAGGCTTTTGAAACGCTTCGTTTTTCAGCCGGCGGCCCCGCGCCGATTACTTGCGACGAGACTGGGGCCGCGGCTGGATTGCTGAATATTTCCAATCCAGGCTAGACGCAGATGGAGCCTGGCGCGTTGCGATTACTATCGGGGGTTGGAGGGCGTGGCAGGATTGCGTCCGGTTTGGGCGAATAATATATCGTTACTGTCGCCCGGTTTTAGCCCGGGGGCCTGCCTGGCTTCGCCTCGCGCCAGCCAGGCGGAACCGCCTGCCCCACACAGAACAAAACAAGAAGCTGAAGCGTGTTGCCACCCTCTACATTCCCGGGCGCGGCGGGATAGGATAAAAAGACGAGAGGAAAGCGAAAACGATGAACTGGAAACTGATTCCGTTTTTGGTGCTCGTTTCAGGCGCAGTAGCGCAGACTACGCCGGACAGTCGTCATCAGGCACCCGAGTCCTTCGAGGCAGCAACGATCAAACTCGTCAACCCCGAGGACCATATAGCGGGCAGATACATCAGAATGCAGAGCGCCCATCAGTTTCTCGTGAAGAACACAACAGTCAGCGGAATGATTGCGGCCGCTTTTGATTTGAATCAAAACATGGTGCTTGGCGGTCCTAAATGGGTGACTGACGATCGGTACGACATCGTGGCAGTAACTCCGGGCGAAGAGCGTCCCACCCCGGACGATCAAATGAGAATGTTGAGGCAGCTCTTAACCGACCGATTCAGGCTTACTTATCATGTGGAAAAAAAGATACATCCGATATATGTCCTGAGTGTGGCAAAAGGGGGGCTGAAGCTGGATCTCAGTAAGACCCCACCGGACCAATCGCCTGCTCTTATCAGCACGCTTGTCCCGGCTACCAGCGGCGGCATCGATCACGTTTTACTCCCAGGCAGGAACGCTACTGTTCGCCAGTTAGCTTCGATGTTGCAAAGAGCTGTACTGGATCGACCAGTAGTCGACGACACGGGAATAAACGGCAGGTACGACTTCGATCTTGAGTGGACTCCCGACGAATGGCAATTTGGCGGCACATTGCCACTTGCCGCTCCCAATTCAGGAAAACCCGGACTATACACGGCCATCGAACAGCAGCTTGGGCTGAAACTCACCTCGACGAGAGGAGCTGCGGAAACTCTGGTTATCGATGCGCTCGATCGGCCTTCCGAAAACTGAAACATCCGATCCATATCGGGCGATGTACCTGCTCCGCGATCAGGTCAGGCGGCGCGGCGTTTGGAGGGGTGGTGTACGTCAGTCAATCCGGCCTGGATGGGTTTTGAAGGCGCATTTGGAATGTGTTTTTTCTCTCACACGAAACCGTCTGATAAAATTCTGATTTTATGCCACAAATAGATGTTCCGCTGATACGCGGACGCTTCGGGGAGACTGCGCGCCCCGATAACTGGTGGATCCAGCCGCTGGCGGTTTTCCTGGGCTTCTCGGCTTTCATCGTTTATTCGACATGGGCGGCCATGCAGGGCAGGAACTACATGGCTGGACCGCTGATTTCGCCGATGTACTCGCCGTTGATATACGGCCCCGAAAGCGTTGCCTGGATTCACGGCACCGGGGCTCCTTCCTGGTTTCCCTCCTTTATTCCTTTCTCCGCGGCGATGCTGATTTTGTGGGCTCCCGGCGGTTTCCGTTTCACCTGCTACTACTATCGCGGCGCTTATTACAAGGCCTTTTGGCCGGGCCCTCTCAGTTGCACAGTGGGCACGCCGCGCGAGAAGTATCGCGGCGAGCGCAGGTTTCCGCTGATTATGCAGAACATCCATAGATACTTCCTCTATCTGGCGATCCTGTTTATTTTTCTGCTGGCGCGCGACGTGTATGAAGCCACGAAGTTCGATAATGGCTTCGGCATCAGCGTAGGGACGCTGGTTCTGGCGCTGAACGTTGTGCTGCTCGGTTCCTACACGTTCGGCTGCCATTCGTTCCGGCATCTGGTGGGGGGAATGAAGGATATTCTCTCGCGATCGCCGATTCGCAAAGCAGCGTACGACTGCGTGAGTTGCCTCAACGCGCGTCACATGCGGTTTGCGTGGTTCAGCCTGGTCTTCGTGGGCTTTTCAGATTTCTATGTGCGGATGTGCGCGATGGGCATCTGGACGGACTACAGGATTTTCTAGACAGGCTTGGTAAATGGCGGACTATAAAACATTCGAATATGACGTGCTGGTGATCGGCGCGGGCGGCGCGGGTTTGCGCGCGGCGATTGAAGCTTCGTCGGCGGGCCTGAAGGTCGGGTTGGTCTGCAAGTCACTGCTCGGCAAAGCGCATACGGTGATGGCGGAAGGCGGCATGGCTGCCTCGATGGGCAATGTGGACGACCGGGATAACTGGCGCGTTCATTTCGCCGATACGATGCGCGGCGGGCAATACCTGAACAATCCGCGCATGGCTGAACTGCACGCGAAAGAAGCCGGCGACCGCGTGCGGGAACTGGAATCCTGGGGCGCGGTTTTCGACCGCACCAAAGACGGCAAGATTCTGCAGCGGAATTTCGGCGGCCATCGGTATCCGCGGCTGGCGCATGTCGGAGATCGCACGGGGCTGGAGATGATCCGTACGTTGCAGGATCACGGCATCCATACGGGGATGGAAGTCCACATGGAATGCACGGTGCTGGATCTGCTGACCGATGCAGGCCGCATTGCGGGCGCTTTCGGGTATGGGCGCGAATTGGGACGCTTCATGCTGTTCAAAGCTAAGGCTGTCGTGATGGCCACCGGCGGCGTGGGTCGCGCGTTCAAGATCACGAGCAATAGCTGGGAATACACGGGTGACGGGCAGGCGCTCTGCTATCGCGCAGGGGCGCGGCTGATGGATATGGAGTTCGTGCAGTTCCATCCGACCGGGATGATCTGGCCGCCCAGCGTGCGCGGCATTCTGGTTACGGAAGGCGTGCGCGGTGAAGGCGGCGTACTACGGAATAAAGAAGGCCGTCGGTTCATGTTCGACGACATTCCGGAAAACTACAAGCCGCAGACCGCCGATAACGAGGACGAAGGCTGGCTGTATGTGACGGGCGATAAGAATGCGCGGCGTCCGCCGGAGCTGCTGACGCGCGATCACGTGGCGCGCTGCATCAATAGGGAAGTGAAGGAAGGGCGGGGAAGCCCGCATGGCGGCGTGTTCCTGGATATTTCGTGGATCAAGTCCAAAATTCCGAATGGCGCGGAACATATCAAGCGCAAGCTGCCGAGCATGTATCACCAGTTCAAGCAGCTGGCGGATCTGGATATTACGGAAACGCCGATGGAGATCGGGCCGACGACGCATTACATCATGGGCGGCGTGCGGGTGGATGCGGACACGCAGATGACGGACGTGCCGGGATTGTTCGCGGCGGGCGAGTGCGGCGCGGGGTTGCATGGGGCGAATCGGCTGGGCGGAAATTCGCTTTCGGATCTGGTGGTGTTCGGTATGCGGGCGGGAGATCATGCGGCGAAGTTTGCGAAGGGGCATGCTTCGGCCCATGTGAATCCGCAGCAGGTGGATGAGATTTCACGCGAGGCGCTGGCTCCGCTCGAACGCGAAGGCGGACCTCGGCCGTACGACATTCAGTTTGAGTTGCAGGATTTCATGCAGGATCTGGTGGGAATTGTGCGCGTGGAAAAAGACATGGCGCTCGCGCTTGAGAAGCTGGCGGATATGAAGAAGCGCGCGGCTGGCGTTTCGGCGGGTGGCAATCGCGAATACAATCCAGGCTGGCATACGGCGATCGATCTGCGGAATCTGCTGACCGTGTCGGAGGCGATTGCGCTTTCCGCGATTGACCGTAAGGAAAGCCGCGGGGCGCATTTCCGCGAGGATTATCCGGACAAGAGCGCGGCGGAAGGCACTTACAATCACACGATTCGGCGCGGCGCGGATGGCTCGATGGATTTACAGCGCGAGCCGCTGCCGCCGATGACGGATGAGATGAAACAGATTATTGAGGAGATGAAGTCATGAGCGCGGCTACCTTCCAGATCTGGCGCGGCGACCGGAAGTCGGGAGCGTTTCAGGAATATCAGACGGAAGTGACCGAAGGCATGGTGGTGCTGGATGTGATCCACAAGATCCAGGCCGAGCAGGCGAATGACATGGCGGTGCGGTGGAATTGCAAGGCGGGGAAGTGCGGGTCGTGCTCGGCGGAGATCAACGGGATGCCGAAGCTGATGTGCATGACGCGCATGAACACGCTGCCGGCGGATAAGCCGGTGCGCGTGGAGCCGATGAAGACGTTCCCGCTGATTCGCGATCTGGTGACGGATGTGAGCTGGAACTACGAGGTCAAGAAGACTATTAAGAAGTTTAAGCCGCGGAAGCCGGATGCGCCGGATGGAAGCTGGCGGATGCAGCAGGCGGATGTGGATCGGCCGCAGGAGTTTCGGAAATGTATTGAGTGTTTCCTTTGCCAGGATGTTTGTCACGTGCTGCGGGATCATCATATGCACAGCGAATTCATCGGGCCGAGATTTCTGGTGTATGCGGCGGCGCTGGAAATGCATCCGCTGGATACCGAGGACCGGTTGAAGGATCTGAAGGATGAGCACGGGATCGGGTTGTGCAACATTACGAAGTGCTGCACGAAGGTTTGTCCGGAACATATTACGATTACGGATAATGCGATTATTCCGCTGAAGGAACGCGTGGTGGATGAGTTTTTCGATCCGCTGGGCGGGTTGTTTAAGATGTTCCGGTAGGGGGATGCCCAGAGTGGATGTTCCGATCAATAATGCTCAGGTGCGAGAACGGGGAATAGCCGAATTCTTGCTGGGAATCCGGGGTGGCGGGACGGACTGGGGACAACCCTATCAATCTGGTGGCGGGTTGTGGTCAAAGAAAACCGCCAATACCTTCCTTCTTTGTTGCCTTCTCGATTACCAAATTCCCTCGTCGCAGGCATGGGCGAATGGTGAGCGTCTGGTTAAGAACATTCTGGGCGATCCAGACGACGTTTGGCGAGCGATTACGTCCATTTCAGACAGCGAATGGAAATCGAAGCGGAATGAATATAAGCTCCATCGTTTTCCGGCTGCCCATCACCGCCTCTGGCGGATTGGAAAGTACATCTGCGACGAGTACGGGGGCGATGCGCGCCGGATATGGAACGGCAAAGATCCTGCCGTTGTTCTTCAGTTACTTTGGGCTGTTGGAGCGGGCGATCAGATATCGCGCATGATTGTTGGCGCGCTGCGGGACTGTGGTCAAATCAAAGGCACCGCGAGCGATGTGAAAGGCGACGTGTACGTCCGCCGAGTGCTTGGACGTGCTCTGCTGGGCGAACCAACCGATGCGGAAACGGCCGTCGGTCTCGCGCGGCGGGTGTATCCCGATGATCCGTGGCAATTAGACGCTCCTCTCTGGACACTCGGTTCGAACGCGTGTAAAGCGACGCCGGTTTGTTCGGAGTGTGGCCTGAAGCCTTACTGCTCGTACGCGATTGCGAGTACTACGGATTAGTTGCCACTCCACTGTTGATCAGGCGAGCACGGGTTCCCAGCGTGATGCCATCTCGACGAAGGCCGCTCGGCAACTCGGCCACTCGTGAAGCGTCGCGGGGTCGAAATCAGCTCCGTTTGGCCACACCAGGGTGCGGACCTCAGGGTCGAGTGAGACTCGGTTAAATAAGGCCAAGTCTCGCAGCGGGCCGTACAGTTCGCCCTTCAGGACCGCCTCAAAATCTATCACCTGTTGGGTTGCATCGTCGAATTCGACACGAAGTGTATAGGGAGCGACGATCTCGAAGGTCCTGACCCTGTACATCGGGTGTTCCATATGCACTATTTTAGCGGTTCGATGGGACTGGCCGTTTTCCCGGAATGGAGAAGATGCCAGTCGGTCAGTAATTCGTCCTGATGTAGTTCGGCCCATGCTTCGACCAGCCGTCGTTGTCTTTGCGGGAATGTCCCCGCAATCAACTCCACCGGGGAGATGGAAAACGCGGCGGCCTCGTCCTGAAAATATGCGTGGAAATGAGCGGTGTGGTGGGTCGCGCCGGCCTCGGAGAACATGCGGATGACGATACCGAAAAACCGGCTCAGTTCGGGCACAAACCATCGTAACTCCGACTGAGCCTCATTCGGGCAGGGATATCATCCGCGCAAGCCAGGCATCCAGTTGCTCCTCCGGGATGCCCTCGCCCCTGTCAAGCTGGTCAATGCCACGCCGGATCTTTGAATCGTTCGAGTCCCGGTTCTCCAACAGCCAGCGGTCCTGCTCTTCCTGCGTTTCCAGAAGGCGAAGCAAAGCTTCTTGCGCGCTGACCGCCCCGGTCGCGTGAATCTGTCTCTGGATTCGGGCTTCCAAGCCTGAATCGTGGATTTCGATATTCATGGGGCCTTTTTATCTCGTTGGCGTACTTTGAGGATAACTCAGATGGATCGTCTCCACCGATCAGCCGAACAACTCGCTATGTGAGCCAAACCGTGCCAGTCGCAGGGTGCGGGTGTCTGGAGAGCAGCAGTGTCAGGATGGCGGAAAAAAGCGGTCCACGTCCTGGGCGTGGCTCGGAGTTGCCTTGGCACGCCTGGGATCGCGCTTGAATGCGGAAGAACAGATGGCAATAATTGACAGTTTATGTCAGGATAACGTACCATATTCTTATGACCTCGATGAACGTCTCATTACCTGAGGAACTCAAGAGGTACGTCGAAGCTCAAACCGCAGGCGGGTACAGCACGCCGAGTGAGTATGTCCGCGAGTTGATTCGGGGCGATCAAAAACGGCGGGCGGCCGAGAAACTCGAATCCCTGCTCTTGGAGGGAGTCAATTCCGGCGATTCGATTCCGGTGGATGCCGCGTTTTGGAGCGAACTCAGGAAAGAAGCACTGGCCCGGCTGGAATCGCGCAGGAATCGTCCGGCAGGGAAATGAATCCTCCGGTCACTCAAAGGCCGCGTGCACGGCTTGATCTGCTCGAACAGTTCGTCTATTTCGGCGAGCAAGCCGGTGTGGAACTCGCTGAACGCTACTTCGCCGCCGTGGATGCAACCTGTTTGCTGCTTGTCGAACAGCCACTCGGCGGTGTCCTTTATGATTGCCGCATTGCGCGGCTGGCGGGTTTGCGCAGGTTTCCGATTAAGGGTTTTGGAAGCTATCTGCTGTTCTATCTGCCAGGTGAGCAGGGTATCGATGTGGTCCGTGTCCTTCATTCGGCCCGCGACATCGACAATGTCTTCGCCATCGAGGAGGCTTGATAAACCGCGGACCGGGGGGCGGACGCATTTCAGGAATATCAGACGGAAGCGACCGAAGGCATGGTGGTGCCGGATGTGATTCACAAGATCCAGGCCGAGCAGGCGAACGACATGGCGGTGCGGTGGAACTGCAAGGCGGGGAAGTGCGGGTCGTGCTCGGCGGAAATCAATGGGATGCCGAAGCTGATGTGCATGACGCGGATGAATACGCTGCCGGCGGATAAGCCCGTGCGTGTTCAAGCCGCGGAAGCCGGACGCGCCCGATGGAAGCTGGCGGATGCAGCAGGCGGATGTGGATCGGCCGCAGGAATTTCGGAAGTGCATTGAGTGTTTCCTTTGCCAGGATGTTTGTCACGTGCTGCGGGATCATCATATGCACAGCGAATTCATCGGGCCGAGGTTTTTGGTTTATACGGCGGCGCTGGAGATGCATCCGCTGGATATGAGTTTTTCGATCCGCTGGGTGGGTTGTTTAAGATGTTCCGGTAGGGGGACGGACAGTAGAGCCGGGCCGTCGTTTTCCCTATTCCGTCAATTGGTTGAAGGCTGTTCAATATGGTCGATCACGAGAACCTGGTCGGTTCCTTTTTTCGCGACGAGTTTGAGCCCGAGTTGTTCCGTGAGCGCAGTGAAGAGCGATGGCCCGGCTGACGGCAGAGCAGCCACATCCTGCATGTCATGCATCACCACTTCGGGCGACCATTCCAGCGTTACGTCGAAGTTGCCTTCAAGACCCGTGTCGTCGATGATATTGCGTTGCAACTCGGGGACGGTCGAGAGCTGGCCCGCAAGTATTTTCATGGTTATCTTCCGGGCGACGATTTTGCTGCGGCCGGTCCATTTCAGCGTCCTTTGTGCATCGTCGGCGCTTTTAACAAGTTTCGGGCCGCCCGCAGCCATCACAAGAGAGTAAACCGGTAGGTCTCTTGCTTCACGGTGCACGGTCATATTCAGGCGTTCCGTCAACAGAGCCTGAAGTGGAACCTTGAGTTCCGCGTCGCTGAGTTCGGCCGCCCCGTCGGTCTTCGCATCGATATCGTATTTTCCTTCGAGCCACGCGGGCGCCCCGAATAGTTCGAAGTCTCGGACGTTCCAGGCATACTGAATCAGGAATTTCAGGGTCAGGTTACGTACGATGATTCGCCCGCCTGGCAGCGTGTCGAACCTTGCAGTGTTGTCCTTAGGGTCGCTGGCCTTGATCGACGCAACATCGAACGCCCTCACGGATTGTGCGAAGGTCACCACTGGAAGGCAGACGGCTGCCGCTAAGAAAATGGCCCGAAAGGATCTCAGCACCGTACCATCCATTGCGTCAGGCGCGTACTGGCTCCCACCGTGAAGCCATTTCGATGAATTCTGTTTCGCAGTTCGGCCACTCGTGAAGCGTCGCGGGGTCGAAATCAACTCCGTTTGGCCACACGAGGGTACGGACCTCAGTATCGAGCGCAACCCGGTTGAACAAAGCCTGATCGCGAAGCGGGCCATGTAATTCTCCCCGCAGGACCGGTTCAAAATCGATGACCTGTTGGGTTGCATCGTCGAATTCGATACGAAGAGTGTACGGAGCAACGATCTCGAAGGTTCTGACCCTGTACATCGGGTGTTCCATATGCACTATTTTAGCGGTTCGATGGGACTGGCCGTTTTCCCGGAATGGAGAAGATTCCAGTCGGTCAGTAATTCGTCCTGATGTAGTTCGGCCCATGCTTCGACCAGCCGTCGTTGTCTTTGCGGGAATGACCCCGCGATCAACTCCACCGGAGAAATTGAAAACGCGGCAGCTTCGTCCTGAAAATATGTGTGGAAATGAGCGGTGTGATGAGTAGCGCGGCCTCGGAGAACATGCGGATGACGATACCGAAAAATCGACTCAGTTCGGGCACAAACCATCGTAACCGAAGGCGTGATCTACAGGATCCAGGCCGGGCAGGCGAACCACATGGCGGACCCGCCGGGTGGACTGTTTAAGATGTTCCGGTAGAGGATGCGAGACGACAGGGGGCTTGATTTCCTTCTGCTTTCTCCCTACCCTGAAAGGGACAGATGATCATTCAACTCACCCCGGAGCAGGAACAACGAGTACAGGCTGCGATCGGTCGCGGTTCCTATGATTCCGTTGACGAAGTGATGGAGGCTGCGCTTGTTGCGATGGAACAACGCACCATTGCAGCCTTCGATGAGACGGAAGACGAACTGGAGTTGTTGCTGACTGAGGGGCTGGCGTCGAGGGAACTCTCGGAGAACGAATTCTGGGAATCCGTGAATAGTCAGACGGACGCTATGCTTGCCGATTATCGGTCCCGCGCGCGTTGAATGTTTCTTACCGCCAGGCTGCCAGCGACGACGTCGTGCGCCAGTTTCGCTACTATCTTGTTACGCTGGGTCTTCCGGAAATCGCGTTGCGCTTTCGCAGTTCCGTCCGTTTGACAGTGCAATCGCTCCGGCATCGCCCTTATCTGGGCTCACGCTATGCGATTTTTTCGCGGATGACGGATTCCACACGGTCAGCCATATCAACCGTGGCATTTTGTCTGAGGTGGCGCCAGATCTTAACGAGATCGAATCCGGCTTCAGGGGAAACAATGTACCGACGCTTCATTCGGGCAGGGATTTCATCCGCGCAAGCCAGGCATCCAGTTGCTCCTCCGGGATGCCCTCGCCCCTGTCAAGCTGGTCAATGCCCCGCCGGATCTTTGAATCGTTCGAGTCCCGGTTCTCCAGCAGCCAGCGGTCCTGCTCTTCCTGCGTTTCCAGAAGGCGGAGCAAAGCTTCTTCCGCGCTGACCGCCCCGGTCGCGTGAATCTGTCTCTGGATTCGGGCTTCCAGACCTGAATCGTGGATTTCGATATTCATGGGGCCTCTTTATGTCGTTGGCGTACTTTGAGGATAACTCAGATGGATCGTCTCCACCGATCAGCCGAACAACTCGCTACGTGGGCCAAGCCTGGCCAGTCGCAACGTGCGGGCGTCAGACTTGCGGTAAATCAGGAGGAGGTCAGGCTTAATGTGGCACATTCCCGATAACCCATCCAATCGCCACCCAGGGCGTGGTCACGGTTGCTCATTGGTAAGGCCCGATCAGAGAGCAGCAGCTCCAGGACAGCCGACAGGAGCGAGTCCACGTCTCTGGAGTGGCGCGGAGTTGCTTTGGCACGCCTGTAATCGCGCTGAATGCGGAAGAACGTTCAATCGTCCTCATTCAGGTCCGCCATGAGCGCCGCCGTTCCTGCGAAGCGTTTTCCTTTGCCCGCCTCCAGTTGCGCAATCGCCTTGCGGGTTGTGGCATTCGGCGCTCTGACCTCGAAAGGGCAAACGATGCTCGTCCACCACGCGCAACATCAACAGCCGGATCGCGTCCGAAATGGTCAGTCCCATCGCGGCGAGAGCATCGGCGGCCCGTTCTTTGGTGGCACTGTCGATGCGGGCACGAACGTAAGTGTCGGCGGTTTTCATGGTGTCCGCCCCGGAAGCCAGCTTGTCAAATCTCATTGTAGTCGCATTGTGACTACAATACAAGGCCAGCGAGCCCGGCTCCCAGTTGATGGTACTATCGGTACCGTGACAAGTAAGGCCAAATCCAATCTGCGCCGCTGCCTCCTCTCATGTGCCCTCGCTGGCGCCGCCTTTGGCCAGTCGTTCGAAGCCGCCGCGTCTTCTCGCCGACCGCTTTCGCCTCGCCCTGCATCACGAAACAAGACAACTTCAGGGCTACAAACTGGTTGCCGGAAGGAATACGGCAAAGCTCAGGCCATCCTCAGAAACCGGCCCTGATGCGCAGTTAACAGAGGCTCCCAAAACTGACGTCCACGGATTTCCGCAACTCTCGGCTCCCGGTCTGGTCATGATGGAAGGCCTGCAGGGAAAAGCCGTTGTTTCCTTCCTGACCGCTCGCGCCCAACCGCTCTCCGCGCTCGTCGAGACGCTCAGCAGGGAGTTCCGCATGCCTGTCGCCGATCATACCGGCCTCACTGGCAGATTTGATTTCACGCTGGAATTCGCGCCTCAGGCTCCCGGCGCACTGCCGGCCGATACATCGGATGAATCGGCGGCTAACCTGATCAGCGCCATTCCAGAGCAACTCGGGCTGAAACTGGAGCCTGAAAAACTCCCGGTTGACGTGCTCGTGGTCGACAGCGTGAACAAAATCCCCACCGGGAACTAGCTAGCCATGTGTGGCTTTGTGCCGGAACCGACTATCAAGGCATATCGTAGCGTGTAGCAATACGCGCATCAAGGAAGACGGACGCGTGTCGTGTCGAGGGACCTTTGCCGATCACGCAGAACGGGTTGCCTTCAACGCGTTCTGCTTTACTCTGAGCGTCACAATTCTTTCGATCAGCCTGTACGGGATCGGCCGATCGAGTGGAAACCGCAGGTTACCTTTCTCCCCCGCATAGATTGAGAGCGCCTTTTGCAGCTTTGCATCGCCCCTGACCGGCGGATAGAACCCGATGTGGTTCCGGAAGGCGGCAAAGTAAACCAAAATGCCGTTCAGCCGAAAAGCCGGCATTTTATAGCTGATTGTTTCCTGTGCGCCGGGCGCGGCACTCCTGACGGTCAACCGTATCTTTTCGAGGATCGCCCGGATTTCCGGCGAAAACGATCCGATGTACTCGTCGATGTTCTTCGGCGTAGCCCGACTGGTTGGCATGAGCGCTCAGAGTCTGGACCATCATACGACAGCCCGCGTCAGCGAGTGACCCACACGACGCGGCCATCGTCCACGCCAACCGTTACCGCCGCGACGCCGGTCAGAGCGCCGGGCAGGAGACGGGGCGGTACCCGGTATGCCGCTGCGGGCTGTTGCTGGGGACGGGAACAGTTGCAGCCCTGGATCGTTCCTGCCACCAGTATCGGCCAGCCCGTCCTGGGTGGAGAAGGGGGATTCCCTGGGGCGGCGAGTTGGTACAATATTCATAGGATCTGGGCCAGCCGGGAGTATGCCGGAGCCGGGCCGATCCTGACCGAGTTTATCCGGCCGCGATCCTTTCAGAAAACCGAGAGCCGTCGACCTTGACACCTTACACGAGGAGAACGACATTCGATGAAATACCTACAGTCAGGGCTGGTGCTGATGGCGGGCGTTTTGGGTGCCGCCGCAGCTACCGGCTACGCAGATCACGACGCAACGACAGTACACCGAAAGTTTGATGTCCGGGAGGCTATCCTTCGCCGCTTTCTGAAGGAAAGTCATTCTCCTGTAGAGAGTTACGCGGAAACCTTCATTGAGGAGGCGGATGCTCACCGGCTGGATTGGAGGTTGCTTCCGAGTCTGGCGATGGTGGAATCGGGCGCGGGGCAGAGGAATCGCCGAAATAATTTTTTCGGCTGGAACAATGGGGATAGCCGGTTTTCGACGGCGACGGAGGCAATCCACCATGTAGCGGAGGCCCTGGCTGAAGCCAGGCCGTACAAGGGCAAGGATCTGAGCGGAAAACTGGCGGCTTACAACCCGGCTCCGGGGTATCGGCGGGCGGTGACGGCCGTGATGGCACGGATTTCTCCGGTTGCGGTGCCGGAAGCGCTCTGAGGGTATTGGGCGTGAACGGCGCGCTCGTGTTGTTGGTAATAAGAGAACAGGTCGCAGACCCCGTCCCCGTGTAATAAACCTGGGACGTGACCCGGTTCAGCGCATCGCCGGCGGGCTCATCGACCCTAAGTATCGGCAGTCAGGGCCGGGAAGCAGGAGACTCAGGCCTTGGCCTCCTGAGCGCAAAAAGATACCCGAGGTGCGACGCCACAACGTACGTGAGGGGAACGCCGTAAAAGTACCGTCGCGCGTCTCCCGATCTATCCTTCCAGTAATACCATTCGACGGTGATCACCAAAAGCAGAAACACCCATGAAAACACGAGCGAGCCGCTCGGCCATCTAACGAAAATCAACGTTGCGAGAAAAAGGACAAACCAAACTATGTAAATTGCCGAAATGAGCGGAGGACCTCCGAAGCCCCATCCAAGCGTGGCGAATAGTAGAAAGGCCCCCTCGGCAAGGACGCAACAAAGCATCACGACGATGCACACCAGGAGGAGGAAATTCCCTCCCGTGCCACGATCTCTGAATGTGGTGAGCGCCGTCATCCCATGACTACCATGGCCTAGCCGTTGTGTTCGGAAGCAGTATTTGGTAGTAGGCTCCCTGGACAAGCCATCCCTCGATAGCAGCGGATCCCGGATCGTAGGGATGGCTCCGCGCGTAGTCGTAAAGAGCTTGGTTGCATCGCCTCGCCGCAGCAGCCTGTTGTCGAGTGACTTTCGCTCCTGGCGCGTTTGAGTCGGCCGTTAGTCCCGCGTTGTTATAGCAGCCATCGTGCACCTGGCACGCGGCGTCAAGGCCGTTTACGGGCCTTCCGGCTCCGCCTTTTCCACAATATCTGGTCGAGAGAAGCCGATATGGATCATCTAATAAGTGGACACTAGGCAAAAACAGTTTTCGTTTAGCGTCAAAGAACCACCCATGCAGAGAACTGGAAATGAAATCAATCACAGCCGAATAAGTCGTTGGGTTTGGTGCCGGCCCGTTACAACCACCAAGAGTTACGTTGCAGTTATATCCGTTTCCCTGCCCCGTCTGCTGTCCCGGAAGTGGCGTAATCGCACCCGGATTCGGACCGCCTCCGCCCGGCAACCCGCCTCCGCCACCTGAAACGGGCCCGGAATTGGGATCACCTCCAAAACCCGGATCCCATCGCCACGTCCCGGCGCTCTCTTCCGACGCGTAGGCGTCCCGCAGGATGCTCGGATCCCTGACGCAGTCACTCGGGCAAGCCGCTTGACTTGGAGGCTCTGCCCAAGCGCTCGACGACCGTTTCGGCCAGACTTGGCCAGGCGATAAACGCCAAGCCAATCAGAAAAGAACCCACGCGCAACCACCAGAGACTTGGCTGTGGGAGGAAGGTCAGCGAATAAGCAGCCAACACGATCAGCCATCGCACCACTTGCGAGCGCCCGCGAACGGCATCGTCAGAGCCGTATTTCTTGCGCCAGGCCCAAAAAGCGAACCAAACGCCAATCGACGTCTGGGCGAGGAGCCGAACGTGGGCGAAAAATTGGCTTCCCATCGCGTCGGGCATCGCTATCGACCTAACCCACATACCAATCCCGAAAAGGCCGCGACAGTTCCGTCATAGGGAAGCTTAACGAGACTAAGCACGCTAAGAGCACCGTCCAGCAAGTCGGCACCGGCAGTCGCAAGCGCTCCCAACGGAACCCGAGCTGAAGCTTGGGCAATGACGCTTAACGAAGTCGAAGACGTCGGCGTTAGAATCGCAAGAGAAGCTTGAACGCCAACAGCAAGACCAACATCGGGCACTTTTGAGGCCAACGCCTTCGCGACCGAACCAGCGGTATCACCGAAGATCTCCGATCCACTCGCATTTGCCGCCTCGACAAAATTGAAACTTGCCACCGCCTTAACGGTGTCGCCAACCGCTTGAACGGAATTCCCCAGAAATGCCCCGGCCAACCACCCACCGCCGAGCCGACCGCCAGTTAAGGACTTCAAGCCGCTCTGTAGACTCAGAGCATCCGTGTCACCACGAACGCAACCCCACCACGACTGGGTTGGCGTTCCTTGCGCGCCCAATGCAGCCCCCGTCGACCCACCGCCGGACGGATCCGAAAAACCCAAGGAATCGGACCAGTCGTAGCTCAACTGCCACGCCGTATCGTTTACGGAGATCGACGTCTGGCCGGGATCGACACACGGCGAGCCGGGATCGTCCGTAGCCACACCGCTCGTGTTATCCAGCCCGTCCGAATTCGTCGCCTTAACCGAGCATAACCCACTCGGATCCACATACGCCGCCGGATTATTCAGCCCATAGCTGTACATATTCCAGCTCTGCGGATTCGTCACCCTCGCCACGAAATTCCCCACCGGATCCGGCTTCATAAACCTTCCCATCGTCGAAGCAAAATGCCGCGCCGGATAATGATCCAGCCCCGACTCCGCATCCCGCTCCTGCCCCGTATACTTCTGGCTCAGATAATCCGTCGTCCCCCACGCCGGACTCCTCGGCTGCCCCGATCCGCCGCCAACTTCCGCCCCGTACGGATAGTAATCGTGCGACGCCTGCACCGCCCCCGTCTGATCCGTCACCATCCGTGTCGACCCCAGCAAGTCGTCGCTCACATAACAAGTCACGCACGGCGGCGAAGCCACCAGTTCCGACGCATACTCTGCCGCCAGATTCCCGAATGCGTCGTACCGGGCATGATTGAAACAGAGCGGGTGCGCACCCGTAAATATTCCGGCGCCGTGGCGCTGGACATTACGCAGCGCATCGGTTCTACTAAAGCTCACCGGGCCTGGGACAGGGTGTT
>Ga0182024_10000314_pt1 | contig 121684 bp, 102 predicted proteins | sample P32metaG_FD_120480 | JGI IMG/M metagenome (GOLD analysis project Ga0182024, IMG submission 120480) | Permafrost microbial communities from Stordalen Mire, Sweden - P3-2 metaG (Illumina Assembly) | ecosystem: Environmental > Terrestrial > Soil > Wetlands > Permafrost | place: Sweden: Stordalen... | reverse complement strand
TATTTCGTTCAATCAACATAACAGAAATATTCAAAAATCTTTTCACCGTCGATACCAGTTCTTTTTCGACCGCACTTCCAGACCGTGGATCAAGGCGCTGAACTCTTCACCGCGCAAGCTGACCTGACCATCTGGGCTGACCGGTCAGGTAAACCGACCACTCTCTAATCTTTTTGCACAAACCCATAAGCCATCGCCGTCCCAGTAAAGCACCTTGATCCGATTGCGGCGGCTATTCACGGGTGATGCCGGTCAAGGTGAAAGCAACATCCGCCGTTGGATTTTGGAGAATGATTGGCTCGAAGCTATAATCGCATTGCCACTGAATATGTTCTACAACACTGGTATTGCGACTTACATTTGGGTGTTGTCGAATCGCAAGCCAGATCGTCGACGCGGTAAAGTCCAACTGATAGATGCCACGAATTGGTTTCAACCACTGCGAAAGAATCTTGGAAAGAAGAATTGTCAATTTTCAAACGAAGATTCTCAGCGGATTATGCAGACCTTTCTTGATTTCAAAGAAACAGAACAATCAAAAACTTTTCCGAACGAAACGTTTGGTTACTGGAAAATTATTGTGGAACGGCCACTTCGGCTACATAGTCAATTTACAAAGAAAGCGATTGAAACCCTTCGCTTCGCCTCTAGCGATGAAGATTTGCGTCGTGAATTATTTCTGCGCTTCGGACAAACCCTTTATGAGAATTTCGGGAAAGTACGTCCCGAAATGGAAACAATTCTATCCGCCCCCGCAAAGACCGGTGAGTCAGAGGATGAAGAAGAGGGAGAAGCTAAAAAACCCGCCATTTCTGAAAAGCGACGGAAAAAACTTTTGGATGGAACAACATGGGAACGCGACCGCAGATTGTTGGACTCTGCTCGTTTGCTTGCACAGAAGATGGACAACAAGCTTTTTGGGGATCATAATATATTCCGGTCGCAATTTGATAACACCACCAAAGAGTTGGGCATCAAGCTTTCTGCTTCGGATCGCAAGGCTATCATCAACGCCGTCAGTTGGCGCGTTGAAACTGCTACACCCGTGATTGCAAGTATTCACAAGCCTGGAAAAATCGAAGCTGATCCGCTTCACGGTCGCTATGCTGTGACGCTTGAAGGTAAGCCTGCCGTTATTGAATACGAAACAGATTCTGAATTACGTGATACCGAACAAGTGCCACTTTTGGAAAAAGGGGGGATTGAAGCATTTTTCCGAAGGGAAGTATTACCTTATGTTTCAGATGCGTGGATTTCTGAGCAAACTGCAAAAGTTGGCTATGAAATTTCCTTTACACGAGTTTTTTACAAGCCAGAGCCGCTTCGAGCACTGAACGTGATTCGTCGTGATATCGAAGCGCTTGAGAAAGAAAGCGCGGGATTGCTGGCAGAAATAATTAACAAATAGAACTGACCATGTTCTCTGATCTAAAACCTTACGCTGCATACATAGACTCTGGCATACTGTGGCTGGGACGCATACCGAAGCATTGGAAAATGGAGCGGGCAAAGTGGCTATTTAGGAAAATGGAGCGGCCTGTAAGACCAGAGGATGAAGTCGTCACTTGCTTCCGAGACGGTGTCGTTACGTTACGCAAGAATCGGCGACTTCGCGGCTTCACTGAATCGCTCAAGGAGATCGGTTATCAAGGCATCCGTAAAGGCGACTTGGTCATTCATGGAATGGATGCATTTGCAGGTGCAATTGGCGTTTCAGACTCGGATGGTAAGGGCACACCCGTTTACTCGGTATGTCAACCTAAGTCGGGGAGTAATTCTCACTATTATGTTCACATTGTGCGTGAAATGGCCCGATCAAAGTGGATTGGGGGCTGGTCCATTCCTTTTTCTTGCCCTCCAGGCGGGCGAGCTTTTCAAACTTGAGCCATTCGGGAATGGGCACGGTGATTTCCACCGCGGCCAGGTCATCCGCGGGGGCGGCCCAGTATGGAAACACCATGGTCCGCTCACCGAAGCTGATGGTTTCGCGAATGTCGTAGGCGGCAATGGCTTGCGAATCGAGCTGGCGCTGCTCTACCAGGTATCGCCACACCGGGCCACCCTCGACGAGCGGCAAACACTTGGCCCAAGTGTCGGAAACCTTGCGCCGCGCACTTTCGTCGGGTTTAACGGGAGGCGCAGGGTAGTTCGTGACGCAGGGATTCTGGAAGCCGTCGCGGATGCCGAGAAAGTCTTTGGCCTCCTTGATGCAGAAACGAAATTCGCGCTGGCGCACGCTGCACCACAGGCCGATCAGCGTCCTGCCGCCCTTGCCATCCGACTTCTCTTTCCGCAGGCCGTCGGCCTCAAGCAGGCGATGGTTGGCCGGGAGGTAATCATGGCGCGCACACCAACCCAGGAACATCCGGACCGTTGCCCGCAGATTGTTGCGGCTCTTGGGCGAGAGTGTTCCGTGCGCGCCGATATAGGCGTCAATGTGGGTCCTGGCGAGATCCGCCACGGCGGTTCCCTGGAACGTGCCGGCGAACTCGTTCAACTGCCGCTCGGTATCCTGCACATAAACCGGGTTCAGCGCCGGACGTTTGCCGGGCGGTGCCACGGTCTGGGCCTTGCGCACTTCACAAAACTCCGTGACGGCTTCCGCCAGGGATTTGCGTTGCACAACGGCGACAGTCCGCAGATAGCCCCTCACGGCATCCGCAAGATTGTGGTCCGTTGGCAGTAGCTTCGCGACATCTAGGTAGCTGGTGACGGCCTGTATTGCCGTGACGCTGCGTCCGGTATTGCGCCGGAAGCTGTCCAAGGCATCGCGGATGGCGAGCGCGTCGGCGGATTCCTTGGCGGACAATGCGACGTTTTGGTTTCCCGTCGCCAGTTGCCGGACCTTGGTTTCAGCCTCTTGCCGGGCTTCCGAGTAGGTTGAGAACGAGCGGATGATGCGTTTGCCCGCAGCACGGTAGGCCAGCCGGTAGTAGCGATAGCTCTTGGACTTGGCGTAGATGACCGCCTCAAAACGTCGGTATTTGACTTTGACAGGAAACTTCATTTTGCCGATGGATCCACCCGAATCCTGTGCGGAATCTGTGCGGGAAATCAACAACTTTTTCAGCTTCCCTCGTAAAAATGGTGCCCGCGACAGGACTTGAACCTGTACGATGTTACTCACTAGAACCTGAATCTAGCGCGTCTGCCAATTCCGCCACGCGGGCAACCTGATTACAAATGACTTACAACTATAATTTGTTGCGAGCTTGACACTTGCGACAGAATTTGCGACAGTGTTGCCATATGAAATGCATGGCAACGCAGAGCAATATTGCTTCAAGTTCAAACTCACGACGCTATAACTACACCAAGGTCTTGGACAATCGCAAGCACGCAATTCGCGGCCTCTGGCGGCGCAACGGCAAGTTCGTCGCCCGGATCACCGTCGAAGACGACGCCGGGCGCAAGGCGGTCAAGTGGGTGCCCCTGGGTGCGGAGACGGCGGCTGCGGCTCAAGAGGAATTCCGAACGCTGCTTGTGGAGCGGGGTGAGGACAGGCTGCGGCACATAGGCAGGTGCCCAAAGTTCTCTGACTACGTTGAGCAGACTTACGAGGAGCGGTTGGCAACATCGGGCAAGAAGCCGGACACAATGGTCACGGAGCACGTTCACTTGAAACAGTTGCGCGAATCCGTCGGGCATTTGACTCTCGACAAAATTAGGCCCTATCACGTCACCGGCCATTTGCAGAAGCTCAAGCAGCGCGGCAAGGCCAATCGCACCTGCAACCTGGCGTTGGTGGTTTTGCGGAACGTGCTCAAGAACGCCAAAATAGACGGTTTCATCAAAAACCTGCCAGTGGATGGCATTCCGTGGCAACGCAGCGAGAAGAAGGCCCGTCGCCTCTACACGCGCGAAGATGTTGACCTGTTTTGCCAAGCGGCAGCGACGGCATCAAAGAACGGTGCGGAGTTCGCCGATTACCTCCGGCTGCTGGCGCTGTGCGGTGCCCGCGAGCAGGAAACCATCAAGCTCCGTTGGGCCGGCGTGGACTTCGAGCATAAGCTCCTGACCATCGGCGCGGATGCGGACACCAAGAACCGGGAAGCTCGGCGCGTGGACTTCAACGCCGAATTGGAAACCCATCTCAAGGCCATGCACGCCCGCCGCGCACCGGATTCGCAATGGCTCTTTCCCAGTCCGCAACGCGGCGACCAAGACGACCGCGCAAAGACTTTCCGGGAATCCCTGCTGCTGACACGCGCGGTGTCGGGTTGCATTTGCCAGGACTGCAAAAAGGTCACGTTCGGCAAGGAGACACCGAAAACCTGCCCACAATGTCAGGGCACGCGATTGGAGGCCAAGGAACGGGCGCTCCCGGAACACCTGCAACGGTTCGGCTTCCACGATCTCCGGCACCATTTCATCAGCTACGCCGTGATGAGCGGAATTGACTTTATGACGATTGCCCGATGGGTGGGGCATAAGGATGGGGGGATTCTCATTGGCAAGGTGTACGGGCACTTGAGCAACGAACACGCCCAGGCGCAGGCGGCGCGGATGAACTTCGGCCCGACGATTGTGACGCTGCCCCAGGCGGCGACAGCCTGACGGTGGGCAAATTTGCGCGATTGGCGCGGCCTGTAGTGGGTTTGGTCGCAGGACACGTTCGCCAGCGGCCTCATTTCGTCACGTAGGACGTGCCGGACTTCGAGTCTGCTGTTGTCTTGAGCCGTACCCCTTGCAATCGCTTGCCGTAGCCTTGCTGGCGCAACCGGGCGCGGGACTCGGACGGCGGCAGGCGATGTCGGGCAAGTTTTAAAAAGGAATCTCTTTTCTCCGGCCAGACCGTGGGGGCGGTGTCCACCCGCCAGGGGGCTTTTGCGTCGGCAACCAATTGCGTGAGACTCCGTTCTAGCGCGAACCGATTTTTTGGAAAGTTTTGGTTTGCGTGCTGACGTAGGTCAATCGGTGAAGCCAATGGCACAAATCAATTTCGTACTGCGGCGACCGGCTGCCGGAACAATTCGGCTTGAACTGCAATCGGTGCGTTGGTTTATGTCGTGCGGAGTCGATTTTACAACGACTCTAAGCAGCCAGCTAATTCCGGGCGTAATCGTTTGAACGCTTCGACACTGAAAGCCAAGTATTGATAGTCGCACCGGGTGCGCTTCGGATAGTTGTCATCCTTGCCGTATTGCGGTGTGTAACGTGAAAACGTCGTTTCGAGTATCAACGATACGAGAACAAACTCGATTTTAAGTTTCCAGTTGTAACACACGTAAACTCGAACTGTCTCGATTTGGTGAGGCCCTTTCTCCGTCTTGTTTGTCACGATCTGTTTTATCAGCGTTTTTTGACTCAAAACTTCTGAGGGCACTATGTCATGCGTTTCCCAATATTCAGTTTCAGGACGATCAGGATCATCCCATCTGTACCGGTCCCCCTCCTGTGGAGTATGGTAATAGCCTTTGCCTCGCAGAGCCTTGAAGGCGTATTCGTCAAAATAGATGTAGAGTTGATCGATGTCCATAAGCTATGGCGTTAATTGAAAACCAACGCAAATTCCCGTTCGTCCAAGCTTGCTTGGTCAAAGACCACATGGGAAAAGCATGATCTTTTTAGTGCCGCGCGGACTCTTTCTGCGGTATCCATATTAAATTTGGCACCCAGTGAAACACTCACCACTGCCGCTGGAGACACCGGAAGGAAATAGCCTGGCGATTTATCATCCAAAAGCCTCGCCACCAGAGAATCCAGCGCGAAGCACTGTCGCACTTCCTCCTCGTAAATCCAATCCTTGCTTTTCGAGAAAAAAATCTGCTGCTCGAACTGTGTCATTTGTGGGTCGGTAGGGAACCAGGACGTATCATAAACGACACGTTCATTGCCGTACTCCACCGGATGCAAACCCATCATTATCACGGTCGAATCAGATTCTCCCAGACGTGAACTTTTCGCATTTGCCTGAAACATATCATTCGACGAATCAAATCCAATTACAATTCCACGGTGTTTGTCCGCGTAATGTCCCCACATAAGAATGGAATCCCGCTTGTTGGACAGACACAAAATCCCAAATGTCTTACTGGCATGTTCCACGACTCTCGCGCGAACCTCACCGATAGCTTGCGGAACATGCGATACAAGACTCCTTGCCTCCTCCTCAATATGATCGCTCATGTGACGGCGGAATTCCTCCAAGGACCCACGCCAACTGCCCGCAATCGTTCGCGTCTGATATATCCTCTCAATCACTCCTGGAGTTTTCAGAATTTGTTGTGCCCAGCGAAGTGGGTTAGTTGAAATCATGCGAGGATAGAACTCGAACGGGTCGTTGAACCGGTTCGGCTGTGTGACCTTAATTTCAAGGCTCTCAAGAATTTCAACCCCGCGTGGGCAGCAGTACTTGTAAACCGTATTCATTGCGCCACGACAATAATACTTTTCTCCTTTCGGCTCAAGGTTTGCTTAGCCCCCCAAGATTAGAAGAAAAATAACCAGCCGGTGTGCAATGTGAGGATTTTTGCCATTATCCGAGGCAGACTATCTCAGCAGTGTGGCGTGGCAGAGGATTTCCGCCGCACCTCCGGTGAGTGTGAGTCCCGCACTTAAGCGCGCTGGGTTTTTGGAACCTTCACCTACCGACTCCGGCTTCGTTGCGCAACGGAACTTTTGGGGTTTGGGAAAACTCACCAGCCCTGGCGCGGCGGTGGAACTCATCAAGGGCTTCCTGTGTGAGATATTGCCGTCCGGCGATGTTGACGGTTTTGAGCCAGCCCTTCTTTCGCCAGCGCCAGGCGGTGCATGGCGTCACTCCCACCTGCTCCAACCATCGAGACAGGCTGACGACCGCCGGGCCGGGGATCGGATATGTTTTACCGTTCGATTCAACTTTCACACGCCACATCTTGCCGCGTGCCCGGCAGACGTTGGTGTGTCACACACGCAAGCGACGAAGAAGGTCGCCTGTCAAATCAAGCTGTCCTTATCATTGGTGATGACGAACTCCTTGCTGCCGACGCGCACAATGTTCCTGCCTATCAACGGCAACTTTCCTTTGACCCGCTCACCGTTGACCCGCGTGCCGGTGCTTTCGAGATCGTAGAGCCAGACATCATCGCGACAGTTGACCACTACGCAGTGACGGCGGGAAACGCTGGTGCTGCCCGCGACTTGAATGTCGTTGGCCTGATACCCCTCGCGACCGAAGGTGATGATGATCTTGTTAATGGTGGGTGTTTTTTTTGCGGTGGGATCGTCCGAAATGAAAAGCGGGCTGCGCGTCAATTTGCCGAAGCGGTAATCCATGAACAGCAACTTGGATTTGAGTGTCGGTGACTTTTGCCAGGCATGGGTCAGAACAGACTCGTTGACGACCGAAAAATTATAGGCAATGAACTCGTTCGTGTATTCCCCAAGCAAGTCGGCGGGCGGAATCTTCTGGCCCATTTTGTGGAGCAGCGTAGCGATGTAGTAGTTATTCGCAAAGCACGGATTGTTCGGCTCGATGTCCAGAATCGAGCGGGCCACGGAAATGCAGACCTCGTGGCGGCCGGTCTCGTAAAAGCACTGTAACAAAAGATTGTGTGCTTCGAGGTCGGATGGGTTGCGGTGCAAATGGTCGCTGATGAGCGAAATCGCGGCGGGATAATCCTTCAAAGCGAGATTGATCCAGCCTAAATCTTTCTGAACGTCAATCCGGGGATTGAGTTTGATGGCGTGCTCATACGCGCTCTTGGCCAGAATAATCTTCTGTTGCATTAGGTGGAAGCGGCCCAGGGCACGCAGCACGTTGACATTGGTCGGATATTTTTGCGCGGCGAACTCAAGCAGCGACCCGGCCCGCGTCCATTTTTTTGTGGAGAGCGACCGCTCGGCGCGCTCGGCAGCCTGACTGGCATGGATGGCGTCCCTGTCCAAGAGCAAAGGCACATGCTTCGATTTGATGGCGGCGGCAAAGTCGCCCATTGATTGGAACCGAAGCTCAGGCACTTTGTTGATGGCCCTAAGAATTATCTCCTGCTGCCAGCCGGGAAGCGACTTGATCGGGAAGTCGCCCTGGTCGTGCATGGCCTGAATTTCTTCTGGCGTCTTGTAGAAAAACGGATTCTGGCCCGTTAGCAATTCCATGAGCGTCACGCCAAGCGCGTAGATGGCGTCCTGGCTGTTCAACTGCTTGATGGCGACAAGACGATGGGAAACATCCTCGCGGGCGAGGAACACCGTGCCAAATCCGCCCTTCCCCAACTCCCGCTCGAACCGATAGATGTTGTTGAAGACGGTCGGCATGACGGGGTTCGGAACTATTCAAGGCTTTGAAGGTCGGCGCTGCGCCCGTCACATGCAAGTCGAGCAGCCTTCGCCAGCAGCGCGGCACGCGCTGAAAGGAAAGCCTGATAATCGGACATCACTTGTTGTTTGAAGTCCGGGCTGGCGGCATCAAATGGGCCTTTAGCGAGTGGAGCGAACGGAATGAGATGGCTTTTTAGGCGGCGTTTCAATTCGTCCTCGCCAAGCGCACAACTGTCGGCGCGTTCCTTTAGATACTGGATGGGGTCTTTGTCTGAGATAGAACGGTTGGTGCGCCAGGTGATGAGCGCGCAATTCAGCGCCAAATAAATCTGTTCCTCCGGCAAGCCTGCTGCTCCAAGAAGCGCCGCTGGGAATAAATGATGATATTCGCGCGGGTGGTCGCCAGACCGGATGGTGTTGACGCTGGCAGGCTTCCCATCGCCGCGTCACGAAATCGAAACTCAAGGTTTTTTGTGTCACATCCGTCTGGGCAGGCCCTAGCGCATTCCAAAAACAAACGGCTCAGCCGGATTGTCAACACCGGCTCGCGCTGGTGGAGATAAACACCTTGGTCAGGCAAATAAGTATAAAACTTGTCCTCAATCGGAACGAATACAGTCGGCGTGTCGGGGTGGCCCTTGTCTCCAAGTGTTGCGGCAAAGAAGTCCTCGCCAATGTCGCGGGCGGATACAATACCAGCTTCATCTGTTGCCTCGAAAATCGGATCGCCGTATTGATCCGCCAGAGATGGAAATTTTTCAACGAACCATTGCGCCGGAGTCATGTCCAACGGCATAGCGTTTCGCACTGCGGCTCCATTTCCGCCAGCGGCGGCTTCGATTTGCGCTTCTTGCACAGCCTGTCTGAACGCGGAACGGGTGTAGCCCAGAATCTTCTCGGCGAAATCCACGATGCGGTCTCTGGCCAGCGGTTCCTTGCACTCGGCAGCCATGCGGACGATGCGGCGGTCGATTTTTTCCCGCTCAATACCGCTTGTGGCCTTGATCGCTTCAGCCTCTCGTTCCAACAGCCTAACCGCCAAAGTTCCCGGACTGGCCTTCAGGTCAATCGCCTCGACCGTCTCGATAAGGGCGTGCCAGAACTCAGGGAACTTTTCGCCCAGGGCCTCGCGGCAATCGTCAATCCCCTTGCCAGGACCGACAACAGGAATGCGCGGCAGCAACACCGGCAGCGGCTTGAGCGAGTTGGCAAGGAAAACCGCGTTGACAGCAAAGGCAAAGTTCGTGGCCGTATCGTTGTCCCCCAGGAACAGAATTCGTTCCGGCTTCGTGTAGGCAATGGCGTCGGCGATCCCGGCTAGTAAATGAGGCTCCCATTTTTCACTGCGGACGTAGGTGTTGAAATTCGGCAGGCCGATGGCTTTGATGCCAGCGTCAATCAATGCCAGAGTCTTGAACTCGCCCTCGACGATCACCAGGTCCCCGCCCGGCTCAAATCTGTGGAATTGCGGGGGGATGTAAGCGCGTGTTCCGGTGTCAGACTCCTGATGATACTTCTGCCCGCTGGCCCTTTCACGAGGCAGTCGCCAGCGGCAGAAACCCGTCGGCTTGCCGTGCAGGTCGTGATACGGGATTTCGATGCTGCCCTGCTCCGGCGTGTCGCTAAGGCGAATGCCCGCTACGCAAAGCGTCTCTGCGCCAATACCAGGGCGGGCGGGCACTTCAACCGTGTTCATACAACAGCCTCCTTTTCCGCCCGCGCCTCGGCGGATTTCCGGGCCGCGCCCGCCAACGGTGTCTCGTAATTTCCATCGAGGGCGGCACGTTGAAATTCTGCAAGGCTTTCCAAGTCAACGTAAGGCCGGTTTGCAATCCTCACGATTCGCAAACGCCCGGCCCGCGCCCATCGCCAAAGGCTAATCGCCGACACGCCCATATCCTCTGCAACTTTTTTCGCGGCGCGTAGGCCAGTTGCTGGTAGTGCAATGTTTCCGTTCAATTTCACGGCGTAACTTTACGCGCATTGAAGGAATCGAACGGGGAAAACTTATGGGCGATTTAGTGCTTTCCCAATGCCAACAGCACCGCTTCCGAAATCCTTTTTTGGGGCGAAACGACACCACCAAACGACTGTTTGCCGCTGCGAAAAAAGCCCTCCATTTTGTAGTTGCCATCACTGTTGCCTGTGATGGAGACATCCCAAACGAAATGCTCTTTGTCTCCATCTGGAATCAGTCCAAGCTGTTGCCGGATTTTTTTTACCGCTAGTGGGCTTAGGTTTGATTGATCCAGGTGAACCTGAAGGAATTTAGTCAACGCCTCATTTCTCCAAAACATTAGTCCCGGCGCGCCGTGGGTTCCGCAACGAACCCACCACTCAACGAGCACCACCGGCAGCCTGTTGCTTTGTTCAAATTCCTCCCATGACGGCCATTTCTTCAATCGTTCCATCTTTGCCCTTCCCCCTTTTTGATGAATGAGCCGCGTTCGCCGTTTTTTCAGCAACCGTTCCATTTCCTTTAGCAGCGACGGATTATTTTGCATTCGCACGTCCTCTTGGATGCGCTGGTTAAGAACGTGTACATCGGCAACTTTGCCAATGGCGTGGAAGTATTTGCGCTTGTCGCCTTTGGTCCGTGCCTCAATGGATAGTTGATACCAGTCGGTATTCAGCGTCGCGATGCCTGCTAAAATGTGAATGAGATGGCGCAATGCAGGAAGCTGGCTTTGCGCGGCGCGGAACAGCGTCTTGTCCCTTGGCGAAACTCCCGGTGCTTCGAGAAGGAATTGCCACGGGTCCGGCAGCGAAAGACGATTTGGATCTAGCTGCCGCTCCTGATAATCGAAGGTCTGCGCTGCCCATTTGTCCGCCGCAGGCAAAAGGTCTTGGTATCGTTGCAACGCCTGGGCGATCAGACCTTGGTCGCGTGAGAGACGCCCGCGTAATCGCAGAAGATGGCCGACGAAGCGAAATGGGAGATGCGGGATGTTCCGGGCCACCTGGTTTGCAAGAACAAGTCGTGATCGACTCGCCTGCCATCAGGGCTGCGGCTCGGCCAAGGCCCGCACCACCACGTTAGTGGAAGGGCTAAAACACCCGGCAATGGCTCGCCGTTCGCCTGTGGCAAGGCTTTGGGAGCAAGATGCGTAGAAAACGGTCAAAATAAATTGCGACAGTAATTGCGACACTTGGGCTAAAACTCACAACGGCCATTCCCGCACGGCAAAAGCGCATATTATCCAATGAAATCAATGGTTTTTGCATCATTTGTGAAACGTAAAGATGCCCCCTGAAAATGCCAAAAGTGAAAACCTGAATCTAGCGCGTCTGCCAATTCCGCCACGCGGGCCTCGCCATTCAAAAATCCGAAACACAAATAACACATAACCCGCGAAGAGCGCAAGCACCCGATTGGAGAATCATCCAACTCACCTTGCGACTTTCCACGAAATGAAGTTGCGCGGGCTTCGTTGGAGTGTAAAATGAAGAAACGGGAAAAACTCCGCGGGTGCCGTGCAACGCCATGGAGAATTCCCTTAATCGCGCAGTTGGAAACAAATGGAATATTTATGCCCTTGAACCATAATGTGTTCGTGAATCGGGTGTGGGCGTCGGCCTTGATGGCCGCTGCGTTGGGCTTTCTGATTGCAGGGTGTGCGAGCAAACCCCCTCCTCCCTACCAGCCGCCGCCAGCTCAGGCTGTTGTCCCTCTGTCATCCCTGACAAGCGATCAGATGGCCAAACTATGCCAGGCAGCACCGGACACTTGCCGTCGAGTCCAAACGGCGCAACCGTTGACACTACCCGACGTGAAGGTCATGGCTAGGATTGGTTTCAGTTCCGATGTCATTATCACCCAAATACGAAGCTCGCGCACCGTCTTTCAATTGAGCGCCAATGCCATTATTGATTTAAAGAACTCCGGCGTCAGCGAGCAGGTGATTGATTTCCTGATCAACACGCCGAGTTCAATTGCCGGATCAACGCCCATTCCCGAGCCATCCAACTCACTCGCAGCGCAAGTGCCGCCCCCGGCGCCTATTGAGGAAACCCCGCCCCCGACTCCGGGACCGGACTATGTTTGAGCTGGCGGCGATTGGGTATGGAACGGTGGATGGGTCTGGGTGGGCGGACACTGGGTTATCCCGCCGTATCCTGGAGCCCTCTGGTTTCACGGTCGCTGGTCACGAGGCTGGGGTGGCTATCGCCGTGGAGCGGAACGCTGGCGGTAGAAAAAGTTTTCTTTGCCGGGCTTTTGACCTAGGCTCCCAAGCTGAATGTTGTCTTTGGAAGATTTGGCCCGGTTGTTGGAGGAACATCGCGCCGCGGCGGCGGTGAAGGTGCGCGAGTTTTCCATTGGCGACCATTTTTTTGCCTTCAATTCCGAGCCCGCCATCATGGGCGTGGTCAACCTTTCCCCGGATTCGTGGTATCGCGAAAGCGTCTGTTTGACTGCGGAGAAGGCTGTAGAACGGGGCAAAATCCTGCACGCGCAAGGAGCGGCAATAATTGATGTGGGGGCGGAATCGACGCTGGCCCACGCCTCGCGCCTGGATCATGACGACCAACAAAATAAATTGCTTCCGGTGGTCAAAGAACTCGTGGCGGCTAAATTGATTGTTTCGGCGGAGACCTATCAAAAAGAAGTGGCGCGGGCGAGTCTGGAAGCCGGGGCCAAAGTGATTAATTTGACCGGAATGGAAGATGCGGCGGAAATCTTTCGCATGGCGGCTGAATTTTCCGCGGCAGTCATCCTGTGTTATGTGCAAGGGCGCAACGTTCGGGAAGTGGGCGACTTTGATTTGAAGGATGTCATCCCCGCGATGCGGGATTATTTTTTGCGCCAGACGGATCTCGCGGCCAAAGCGGGCCTGGAAAAGATTTTGATCGATCCCGGTCTGGGATTCTACTACCAAAATCTACAGGACGGCGCGGTGCGCGTGCGCCATCAAATGATGACGTTTTTGCACACGTTCCGCTTGCGGGCGCTGGGCTTTCCCGTGTGCCACGCGTTGCCGCATGCCTTTGAATATTTTGGTGAGGAGGTGCGTTGCGCGGAACCGTTTTTTGCCGTGCTGGCCGCGCTGGGCAAAACAGATTTGTTTCGAACCCACGAAGTGCCGCGCATCAAGGCCGTGCTGGAAACCCTGAAGAACTTCTAACCCCCGGCCCTGCGGCACAGGAAAACCCCCTCTTCCCCGGATGGAGCGATCCATTGGTTGAGTATTGACAGTTTGTGTTCGGAAAGAAGGGAGGCAATCCGCTCGGGAGTGTAACGGTAGGAAAAGAAAAGGCGGACTTTGTCTCCCTCGTGAAAATCGAAGCGCTCACCCTGAACCAGCAGAAGCCGCCGCTTCGAAAAGCAATACTCCGCGACGATGCGTTTCAACGCCGATTTGGAATCTTCGATGGCAAAATGAATTGACCCATCAGCCGGCTCCACGCCCAAATCATGCAAAAATGTCAGCAGCCAGTCGCGAGTTTGCGGATTGTCGTAGCCGGGGAAAACATGTTGAACGCCTGCGGCGTAGTCAGGCCCGGGGGCCAGATTGGCGCTGAAAAGCAATAAATCATCGGGACGAACCAATGCGGCCAGTCGCGGCATGATGATTTCCGGCTCAAAATTTGGAATCATGCCGAAGAAAGTGATCAAACGAACGCCGGGAGCGCCTTCCTTTTTGTCAAACACCTCTGGCAAGTCATCCGCGCCAGCGAGGTCGCAGATCAGCGGATGGCAGCGTATTCCTGGCACGGCGGTTTGCGCAGCGAGGGAGGAAGTCAAGACGAGAGCCAGGCTGATGTCGCAAGGAGTATAAGAAGCTTCACTCCCCTGCCCGACCAATGAGCCTAAAAGACGGGAGTCCTTTTGTCCCCCGCCACAGCCCAGTCCGATCAAGCGCACCGGGGATGAATCCAAGGCACCTGCGGCCCCCAGAAAGCTGCGATCATACAGGGCGGCGCATTCAACATCGATGCGCGAAGGCGCCCAGGCCTCATGCAGGGCCAGCCATTTCTGGGCTTGTTTGTAACTCGTGTAATGAAACTTGGGATCAATCCGACGGGTGCGCAAGGATTGAAGCAAGTCGCGCTGGACATTCTCCGGGAACAGACTGGAATGAACAATGACATGGGCCAGGGCCGCCATGGGGCCAAGGTTGCCCGGGAAACGATTCGTGTCCAAGCACGAATGATTACTGTAGTGCGTTGACTTGGCAGCCGATGGCGTCCATATTTGTAACATGAGTTTCGATATTTCTGCCCTGCTGGACCAGTGGGATTATCAGCCGGGGCAAGTCGTCGTCCGGAAATTTCGGGGCAAGGATGGCCATGAAAAAATTCAATTGCGGGTCGATCTTGGCCTCTTGCAAATGAACGCCAAAGGGCGGCCCGACGGGAAACGGCCCTTTGGTCGCGAGTCCCTGCTCGAGCATCACACCGACCTTCTGGAAAAATTTAAGCGCGAACATGCCAATGACGACAGGAATTTCCGCTTGACTGACGATGACTGCCGGCGGTTGCAGCAGGAATTCCTCCAATATCATCACCGTTATATCTGTTTGTTTCAACTGGAGGAATTTGATGCAGTGATCGAGGACACGGAACGGAGTTTGAAGGTGTTCAATTTTGTGGAGAAATATGCCGGCTCGGATGAGCTGGCCTGGATGTTGCAGCAATTTCGCCCCCAATGTCTCATGATGCGCATCCGGGCCAAAGGCGCCATGGCCCTCAAGGCCAATCGTTATGATCAGGTCATACGCCTGGTCGAAGCCGGCCTGGATGAGATTCGACAATTTTACCGCGACCACGAGCGGCAGGATTTGGTGGAACAAAGCGGCGAAATTCAATCACTGGAAATGTGGTTGCAGGAAATACAAAGCAAACGACCCCTGACCCCGCGAGAAAAACTGGAATCCGCGCTCAATGAGGCTGTCCGGAACGAGGACTATGAGAAGGCGGCGCAAGTTCGGGACGAATTGCGCAAGATGGGGTGAACGAGTCAATTACCGGCGAAAAAGGTGACACGAAAATCCCGGGCGGCTGGCGTTGGTGCCGTGACGGCGAGAAATGAGGTTTCGTGGCTGAGCAGGGTCCAGGGCATCGCCGCGGAGGCGGCCATCGGCAGATTCAACCCATTCTCGTCAAACCAATCGATGCGGTAGCTGAATTGCTGGAGAGTATGGAAAAGGCTTTGAACGTTCACCTGGATTTTTAGAAAGCCCTCAGGTCCCATCGTTGATTTGATGCCGACGATACGAATGGCATGGACAAGAGCCGGGTCAATCACCACTCGCTTATCCGTGACGGTCTGGCGTTGTGGCACAATGGGCTTTGGTTGAGCTCCGGCCTGGGGAAGCGGAATGGTTTCCACGTGGGTGACGCAGCCGCCGGCGGCCAGCAGCAAAACAAGAAACGGCATTATTGCTTTCATTCGGACAGAATTGTCGGACTTCCAGCGGACCACCCCGCGAAATCGACTTTACATTGGCGTTAAGGGCGAGTCCATTGCAATGTTTTCAGGGGTGCCGCGCATTGAACAGACTGAGCGGTGTGGCTTCCCAAATCACATCGTGAGTGGCTTCAACCAGATAGAGAGCGCCGCTTGGGTCTGCCACCATGCTCGAGGGATGGATAAAATGTCCACTGCCATCATTCAATGTGGGCAAAGTTGTAACAGCGCCCTCCGCAGTGATTAGCCGGATGACATCCCCGTCCAGCACGTAAATATTGCCGTTGTTGACTGCGACCACACTTTGCAGATTGGAAAAGCGGGCTTTGTTCCCGACCCCATCGGCGTTTCCACGGCTGTTCGCCATGCCAGCCAATGTACTCACCATGCCGGAGCCATCGATCTTCCGGATGACGCAGTTGGCCGCGTCGGCGACATATACATTTCCAATAAGGCTGACCGCCACGCCACAAGGGTCGCCGAATCGGGCATAACTGCCAGGGCCGTCGGCGTAGCCCGGAGTTCTGGCGTGTCCGGCAAAAGTGCTGACGAGGCCAGCCGGAGTGATTCGTCGGATGGTGAAATTGCTTCTGTCCGCGATGAAGAGATTCCCAAAGATGTTGTTAGCGGCGACGCTCCACGGATTGCGGAAGTGCGCGTTGTCGCCCACGCCGTCTTTGCTGCCGGGATTTCCGGCCGAACCCGCCAGGGTGCCGACAATTCCCTCGGGAGTTATCTTGCGAATGATGTCGCTGGCAAATTCAGCCACATAAACGTTGCCTTTCTGGTCCGCCGCAATCCCCAGCGGAGCCATGAAACGCGCGGCATTCCCTCTTCCGTCGAGATCGCCCGGCTGGCCGGCCATCCCGGCCAAGGTGCTGACCGTTCCATCGCGGGTAATTTTCCGAACGGTGTTGTTCCCCGTGTCCGCGAGGTAGAGACTCTGAGACATGTCAATCGCAATGCCTCCGGGCGATTGAAAACGGGCGTCCGCAGCCGTACCGTCGGTATTGCCGCGAGTTCCGGGCTGTCCGGCAAATATCGAAACATGCCATTCACCCTGTGGAACGACGGCTGGGACAGGCTCCTGAACGGTAGAAGGGACTTGAACGTGTGGCGGCTCCACAACATGCGAGGCGGGGACTATCACGTGCGTATTGGTGACCGGCAAGGTGGTTGCCGGTCCTTTGTCGGGCGCACTGGACCATAACATCCAAAGTCCGAAAGCGATCAAGATCAGACCGCCGGGAATCCACAGGGAGAAGGGAAGCTGTTTCACCCGGCCGGAAATGCCATGAGGGCCCACGGGGGCTTTTCCGGCCTTGATCCGTTCCAAGTCCGCCAAAACGTCTGCCATGTCCGCATAGCGATCCCGCAATTCGCGGGCCATGGCCCCTTCCGCCACCGCGACCAGGCCAGCGTCGGCTCCGGGATTTCGAGTTGAGATTGGTATGGGCTGACCAGCCAGAATTTGCCGGCGAATTTCATTCGTATTGCTTCCGATATACGGAGGCTCCCCGGTCAGCATTTCGTAGAGTAGTGCGCCGAAAGCATAGATATCGCAACGGGTGTCTTCGGCATGCCCGGCGGCGACCCCCGGCGACATGTAGGGAGCAGTGCCCTCGAGTTCCTCGCGTTCAACGTCAACAATTGTGTCGTTAAACATCGTCCGGGCCAGGCCAAAGTCCGCCAGGCAACTTTTTCCGTCGTTCCCCAACAGGATGTTTGCCGGTTTGAGGTCTCGATGTATGATGCCGTGGCGATGGGCAAACCCGAGGCCATTGGCCACCTGCCCCGCAGTTTCCAGGATCACCTCTGGTTCCAGCGGCTGGCCAGGCCGGATGCGATGCGCGAGGCTGCCCTGTTCAAAATAGGGCATGACAAAATAAGGCCCTTCCGGACGATCGGAAACTTCGAGGACGGGCACTACGTTTGGATGCTTGAGTTTCTGCAAATGCCCGGCTTCCTTGACAAAACGATGAACCATCCGCTGATCGGACACCAATTCTGGTTTGATCAATTTGATGGCCACATCTCCTCCCTTCTCCGAGTTGCGGGCAAGGACAACCACTCCCATGCCACCACCTCCCAGAACACGCACCACTTCATAGCGGGCCAAACTCGCCAGCAATCCGGGCCGCGTCGGTGGCGAAAGGAGACGAAGCCCAACTAACTCCGCAATCGGGCCCGGGAATACCGAAACGGGAGGTATAAACGGCCCCTCCCCTTGCTTGGATGTGTCGTGGCTCATTGGGGCGGCCCTTCGGCTGGAGTGTCCGGCGATATTTTCTTCAACGCCTGGACAAGTATCTCCCGGGTTTGCCCATCCACCCAAGGCTGGTCTTTGGCCCAGTGCAGACCGCGCTGCAATTCCGCATCCTTGAGTTGGGAAATTCGCGCGTCGAGGCGCACCATCGCGGTGGCGATGCTGGCATAATAGAGCGCGCCCGCCACTTCCTGGGGCAAGGCGCTCTCGGGGTGGTCCATATTTGCCTTGGCGAAGTCCTTGGTGAGCGTCAACAGTTCCAAGGGAGGAACGGGATGATGGAACAGGTCAGAAAAGCTTTTCAAGAGCAAGCATTGCGCTTCGCCAAGGATTTTTAGACGGGTGGCCGTCGCGGGATCGAACCCGCCCAAATCCACCAGAATGGGCGACGACATTTGATGGCGGAATATGGCGCTCAACTCCTCCGGCCGCCACAGCCGGGTGCGTTCAGCCCCGGCCGTCAGGAGAGCGGCGAGGCTCTTCGGCGGGCTTTTGCTTAATGTCGCGGCGGAGTCAAACTCAGACATACTTCATGTTCCATGTTCTATACGAATTGCCTTTATGAATCTTGCAATTCAGGATCGCTTGGCCAGGTGCGAGACAAAATCCTCCAGCGCCTGGATTTCCGCAGCAGTGGCGGCGTCCTGCTCCGCATATTCCTTGATGACTTTGGCAAGGTGCGTCTTGAACATCCGCTTGCCGCTTAACAGCATATTGGACGCGTCTGTGGGAGACTTGAGATTGAACCGCTCGATTAATTCCTCGTAAGGCGTCTGCGGGGCGTCGTTCAAGACCGGATCAATCAGGCGGATGCGAAACATTTCCCAAATGAAGCCGCGCCGCGGTTGGTCCGCCGCCGGATCACGGCAATCCGCTTCCATCCACCGCAATGTTTCGGCCAGCACGGCGCGGATCCATGTCAAATCGAATTCCTCGGAAGGCCTCGACGGCCCCGGCAATTCCTGCTCCAGTTCCTCCAGCGAAATCGGGGCATGCCGCGCTTCCGCCCGATTCAGCCGGTCCAGCACGAAATGACGCAGACTGGTCTTGAGAAAATCGCGGAATTTTCCGCGATTGCGGTCGGCCCGGCGCAGCCAGCCTTCCTTCAAAATTTTGTCCTCGGCAAACTCCTGCAACAACACTTCGGCCTGATCTTTGAGGGAAGGGAACGTCGCCACCAGAAAGATGCGGAGCGGCGCCCAATAGAGGCGGATCAAGCCGTCCAGCCGCGCTTCGTCGGCCTCCGCCGCTTTTCCCAACCCGGCCCAATCGGTCCGGGGAAAAATTGAACTGGCTGGCGGTTCGGAAGACATGGCCCGGAAGAATAGAACTCCAACCGCCTATGCGAAGCAAGCCCTTTTGCGCCAAAAACCCCAAACTTACCTTGACAAATTCAGCCAATCCTGTCGTGATTACAGTGTACATTAGTTTGAGCGTTGTGGATTTCCATTGTTGAAAATAACTGTTTCCAGAATCTTGGTGTGTCTCGTCTGCTTTTTGCTGGCGAAGGCGGAGGCTCAAAACGTTTCCGACCTTCTCCAACAAGGCACGTCCGTTCGTCGCGCCGTCATCCCGCTTTACACCGCCGGCTCCTTTAACCTTTCTGCGGTCGTGCGAGTGGACCGGGCCTATATTGATTACCAACGCAAAGGATTCTTCCGCATCGGCCTGTTTCCCGTCGGCATCCTCGACGGCGTGACTATTGAAGCCCGGAATACTTCCTCCCCCGGGTCGAGCCTGGCCTGCATTCGGCGGTGGCTGGAAACCAAGGCCGGCCAACGGATTGAAATGCGACGAGTTACATTTCAATTATCTCCGACCAACCGCCTCGAAGCCGGCCTAGCCCGGTGCGTCGCCGAGGATAATTGGGAACTGCTCAAGGGTGTCCGTTTTGTCTCCGCTACCAGAGAAGTCCGGGCTTCGCGAGCCATCTTGGAAATGGCCGGCCCACGAGGAGGCCAGGTGATCCTCGACACCGTGCCACGATCAACAAACACTTTTCTCACGTCCGCTCTGACTCTCAATAACATCTCTCCTCTCTCCAGCACCGACCCGCATCCAATCAGATGACACCCATTCGGAAACTGCCCATCTTGAAACACATTAGCGCGGCCGCCGCCGTCACGGCTTGTCTTGTCTTGCTCGTGTCGCAGACTGCCTGGGCCACAAATGAAACATTTACCGCAACGCCGACCAACGGCGCAGCGCCACTCACAGTGAGTTTTACTGCTCCAACGGTTGACCTCTTGGGCAACTTATTGGACAATTGGACCTGGGCTTTTGGCGACGGCGGAACTGGCAACGGTCAGACGGTATCCCACAGCTACACAAACGTTGGGATTTTCAACCCCAGCCTCACGGTTAGCGGTCTTCTTAGCCCCCCAAGCAGCGTAAGCGGACCATCCATTACTGTAACGACTCCCGGATCTGAATTCGATTATGCGATAACTTCCGGCAATACCATCTCTATCGCCGCCTACACCGGTCCGGCCGGCGCTGTGTCCATTCCAACCAACATAAACGGCTATTTGGTCACCGGCATCGAGGAAGGCGCGTTTGAGGGCAACAACAACCTCACGAGTCTCATGATACCCTCCACTATCACCTTCATCGAGGTTTCAGCATTCTTTGAATGCACCAGCCTGACCGCAATAGACGTGGATACAAACAATCCCGTCTATAGCAGCGTAGGCGGGGTTTTGTTCGACAAAAGCCAGACTCGGCTCATCGAATATCCACCCGGCAATGTTGCAACTTCTTATACGATGCCCGACAGCGTCTTGAGCGTCGGGCTCCACGCATTTCAGGACTGCATCAACCTGAATAGCGTAACAATCGGTAACGATGTCACCATCATCGACAAAGAAGCGTTTGATTATTGCCCCAGCCTGATCGATGTCATAATTCCCAGCAGCGTCATCGGTATTGGGGATTTTGCGTTCGAGTATTGCCCCAACCTAACCGATGTATATTTCGAAGGCAACGCACCCGGAGGCGGTGATTCGGCTGCATTCATAGAAGACACCAATGCAACAGCCTATTATTTGCCCGGCACGAGCGGGTGGAGTTTCACATTCGGGGGTATTCCGGCTGTGTTATGGGGCGGCCCGAACCCAGCCGGTTCGTTGCAAGTGACCATCGTCCCGTCCGGCGCAGTCAGCAATGGGGCGGTATGGCAGGTGGATGACGGAGATTTTGAAGCCAGCGGAGATACGGTCTTTGGTCTTTCGGTGGGCAATCACCAGGTTAGCGTCATCACAATCAGCGGTTGGACTACGCCAGCCGACCAGACCGTGACGGTTGTTGCCAACCAAACCACGTCCGCAACCGTAACTTATGTAGGTATTCCGTCAACAATCACAACCCAACCGGCAAACTCGCCGATGACATTGGCGGGCCTTTCCGCCGCCTTCACCGTCAATGCCACAGGCAGTCCGCCGTTGAGTTATCAATGGTACGGGCCTAACGGCCTGCTTACCAACGGCGGCGACATTTCCGGCGCGAATTCCCAAACCTTAACAGTGAGCCCGGTGTCATTCGGTGATGCCGGCAATTATTCAGTGGCAGTTATCAACAGTTACAACACCACCAACAGCGGCAGCGCAGTCTTGTCCGTTCTTGCCGACACCAACGCGCCGGAGGATTATGAGGCCGGCACCAACTACGTAGCCTCGGGAGATTTCACCCTGGCCAACATGACTTTGTCCAACGCCCTAAATGTTTCCCCAACCAACGCCGACTATAATTTCTTCTACGCAGCGAGCGAACTGTTGAGCCTGCCGAGCCAGCCGGCGGGAAGCAATTTCCTCACCCGCCTCGGCTTCGGCAGCGCCGGACGCGATATTTTTGATTGGCGGGCGGACGGGCCGACCAACGCACGCGGCCATCTGGTGGTGCCGGTGACAACTCCTCCGCTCGACCTCGATGAATTTACCGCGCAGCTCCGCACCAATGTTCTCTTTTCCGTGATTAACGCCCAGTCCAGCCTGGCCCAGATCGCCGACAAGAATTTCACCATCAATTTAACGACCAATGAAACCCACGCGGGCGCAGTCACCGTGGACTGGGGCGACGTCCAGATGTTGCAGGCAATGTGCGAAACCGCTGAATTGTTTATTTATACGACCTACTCGTGGAACTTGGATGTTCAACTGGCTACCGCCACCAACCTTCTTGGCAAGAACGGCTCAATTCAAGCGTTTCTGACCAATTACCCAAGCATTTTGGCCACCACCTCGACTGCGGATCTTCCGGCGGCCAAGGGCGCGTTCACCAATGCCATTAGCAACTATTTTGCGGCCTCGCAATTCATCCGCAGTCGTCCTGGCGGCGAAACTCGCCTCTTTAACCTGGACGCGGGTGATCTGCAGGAGGAACTGGAATTTCGCGAGACCTTGAGCAATCTTCTCGCCTCCCTCAACGGTCCTGTGACGCTGACCACCAGCCCCAACAACAGCGTTTCGGCGCAGGCGTTTTTCAGTGGCAGCTTTGACCCCAACTCCTACCTGCCCCAATTTCAAGGCAAAGAATTTGTGTGGGACAGTTTCCCGGACCCGACTTTCGGCGGCATCATCAGCGGAATATCGGAGGCCCAGGCCAGCAAAGGCTTTCTTAAATCCAGGCACACGCATGCGCAAGGCGTCTTGGATTTCCCCGGCACGGAAGTGTCAGTGCTCTACAACTTTACCAATTTCTTTGATCAAACCGGGCTGGTGCAAGGCCCTGATGGCACTTTCTATGGCACGCTAATGACGGGCGGGGCATTCATTGGTTTTGACGAAAACTATTATGTTGGCTTCGGGTCGGTTTTCAAGATCACCCCCAACGGCCAATTCAGCACTTTGTATTCGTTTGGTTCAATCGAGCTGACGAATCTCGTCACCAACTCCTACGTTACCAGCAACACTGTCGTGACGGGCGGGACAACCAACTTTGACTACATCACCAATATCACCGGCTACTCCACCAATATCACCGGAGGGGTGACTAACGTTGTTTACGTCACCAATATTTATGGATACACCAATATCACCGATGGAATAACCAATACTGGTTATATCACCAATGTTACGGATGCCACGAATATTGCAGGAGGCACAAGCCATATCATCACCAACTATTACCTCACCAGCTTCCCCGTCGTGTCGGGCGGCGTAACCAATACTGTTTACGTCACCAATACTTACACCTACCCAAGCGGTTATGCTCAACGCGACGGGGCTTACCCCAACGCCTTGACTTGGGGCAGCGATGGCAACCTTTACGGTACCACCCTGTCTGGGGGTCTTTCCTATTATACCAACTTCAACGTCGTTGAGACCGACAGCGGCCTTGTTACCAATATCACCATCACCACCAATTATGGCTACGGCACCGTTTTCAAGATAACGACCAATGGCCAATTGACCACTTTATACGACTTTGGCACCGATGCCGATTTGGATGCCGAAACTCCAGTGGCCGCTCTGGTGCAAAGCACCAGCAGTCCCCACTATTTAGTTGGTACGACTCAATTCGGCGGCAATCAAAACGTGGGAACCATTTTTGTGGTTACCACCAGTGGCGTCCTCACGAATCTTTATTCCTTCGGTGGTTACAGCGATGGCGCTTATCCCGCTGCGCCTCTCGTCCAAGGCACTAACGCAAACCGATTCTATGGCACTACCCCAGAGGGGGGAGAATATAACTACGGCACGATCTTTGCGATCGATGTTACAAATCCTCCCATGGCTGGTGAGCTCAATCCGCTCTATTCGTTTGGCACGCAACACGACGGAAGTGGCAATCCATTGGATGGCGCCTTTCCCAACGGCTTGGTGATGGGCGCCGACGGCAACTTCTACGGCACCGCCCAGTTCGGTGGCACCAACGATGACAATCTCGCCTTTTTCTTCGATCGATTGGCCAACGGTCTCGCGGGCTATGGAGATGGCTCGCTATTCAGCATCACTCCCACTGGCACGTTCTCAAATCTGCTCTCATTCGATGAAAAATTTGGGGGCGGGTATAACCCGATCGGTTCGTTGGTGGCCGGGTCCGAGGGTGCCCTTTACGGCGTAGCCTCGGGCGGCGGGGCCAATAAACTCGGCTCTGTCTTTATCTTCAATCCGGGAGGTGTTGCCACCAACCTCGTCTGGTTGGACAAACCATTCGGCGGCTACGGCGGCAATCTCCAATCCTTCGTCAATTTCCAATCTGACTTTGGCGTTGCCAATCAGCCCGTCCCAACCCTTTTAACGTTGGGCCTGAACGGCAACTTGTACGGCACGACCACCGACGAGGGGGCCAACGGCAGTGGTACTGTTTACGTTTTGAACGTCCATTCCACCAACACACCGGTGCTGACCTGGGCCACTCCGACCAACATCATTTACGGTACCGCGCTCGGCTCCAATCAACTCAATGCCACCGCGAATGTGCCCGGCGGTTTTGCCTACACGCCACCCACCAACACGGTACTTAACGCTGGCACCAATACGCTTTCCGTCCTGTTCACTCCGAGCAACACCATTGCTTATACTACCGCAACAGACAGCGTGACCATCGTGGTGATGCCCGCCACTCCCGTGCTGACCTGGGCCACCCCGGACCCCATCACTTACGGCACCGCTCTGAGTTCCGCCCAACTGAATGCCACGGCGAACGTGCCAGGCAGCTTTGCCTATAATCCGACCGCCGGCACCGTGTTGAATGCAGGCTCCGACCTGCTTTCTGTGGTTTTTACTCCGACCAACACCACCGGATCGCCCAGTAACACTGTCAATTACACCGACGCGTCAACCAATGTAACCATCATGGTTGCAACCGCGCCTTTGATCGTGACGGCGGGGAGTGTGATCTGGGTGATAGGCCAACCCTTCCCGGTGTTCAGCGGCATGATCACAGGTGTGACCAACGACGACAACATCACGGCGGTATTCACGTCGTCCGCGACCAGCAACAGCCTTGTGGGCACAAATTCCATCACGCCGATCCTAGCGGACCCGAATAACCGTCTGACCAACTACACGGTGACCATCAACAATGGCACGTTCGTCATCGTAAGTCTTGTGACTTCGCCGACCAATGGGGACTTCGGGGCTTATTTCACGACGAACCAGGGCTTCACCTTTAGCGCCACGGCGAATTCCCCTTATGGCGTTCAAAGCGTGGCGCTCTACACCAACTCGGTCCTGGTCGCATCGAGTTCATCGAGTGGTGTCAGCACTATTCTAACCAACCTTGCCGAGGGGGGCTACCTTCTCACGGCTTCGGCAATAGACAGCAATAGCCTCTCTTTCACCTCGTCGGTGGTTTACGTTACGATCAGTGATCCAGGGACACCCCTGGCTGACTTTGACCCTCTGACTGCCTACGGATCGGTGGTGAGCAACGCGCCCCTCTCCGGCTATCTGGCCCAATCACAATTCGGCATGAGTATCACGAATAACAGTCCAGGCACGACCATAGTGGCGGAAGATGAGACCAACGCCGGCGGTGGCGGGTTGGTCAGCGTGACGTCCTTGCCCAATCTGCTCACGCAAATCGGGTCGAACGGCCCGGTAAGTTTTACGGTGGGTTTTACGAATTTGCTCACGAATTTTAGTTTTACAATCCCGGAACTGGTGGCCAACTCGAATGTCGCGGTGACGTATCCAGCGTGGCTGGTGCAAGCCTTTGATCCCGTGGGCACCCTGCTGGCCGAGACCAATGAGCCGCAGACTTCCATTTTGGCCGGTGCCACCAACAACGTGCCAGCGCAAACTTTCACTCTTAACGGAGAGGGCATTGCCAGTGTTGAGTTCGATTCGGAGGGCACCGGTCTGACCACTTTCAATGGCATGTTGCTCGACGACTTTGTTTTGGCGACCAACAGCGGCAATCTGGCGCCTGCGATCGTCATCAACGAGCCTACAAACGGGCAGCTCTTTACCAATTCATCCACGCCAATTTCCATCGCCGGCCTGGTGGCCGCCGAAACAGGGACCATCACCGGCGTCGGATTCTACCTCAATGGGAATATGCAAGCGGGATCGAACGCCCTGCCGAGTCCCTTTTCCATCGTCTCGCCGTTTCCCAGTAACAGCATGTACGCTCTGACGGCGGTCGTTACCAACAGCGTCGGGCTGGTCAGCACCTCCGCCCCCGTGTCCATCACGGTCGCCACCGGCTTCGCCTTCGAGACGTCGCCCATGAACGAAACCATTGCCGTGGGCGGGAGCTGGCAGTTCAGCGCCACGACGACAAGCAACAACGTCACTTATCAATGGCTAACCAACGGCATCGCCATCGCTGGGGCGACCAATTCTTCTTATAGCGTCACAAACGCGTCGCTTGGCGCGGCGCAGTACTACGCGGTGGTTGCGACTTCTGGCAGCCAGTCGATCACCAGCCCGGCGGCGCTGCTCACGGTGTTGGGACCGCCCTCTGTTGGCTCGATTTCCGAAGCGTTCACCACCAACGGCGGCAATGTCATCGTCACCTTGAGTGTGATGGCCAGCGATGTGACGAACTTCTATTCGCAATGGTTGCTCAACGGCACTCGCATTCCCGGGGCAACAAGCAATTATCTAGCGGGGCCGGCCACTGTTTCCTACAGCTTCAGCAGCAACGCGTTCAACTCCGGAAATTACGAAGTGGTGGTGGCGAATATCGTGGCGTCTTCCAACAGTGCGCCCATTGCGGTCAACTTGGGCCCGACCAACATCACCACCACCAATGACACTTTGGCCAGCAGCCTCGCCTTTGATCCGCTGGCCGGACCGGTGGCGGGCAACAACAGCAATTCTCCCGTCACGGACAATGAAATCAGCACCATCGCGGGCAAGCCGGCCGGCCGGTTCCTTTGGTATAATTGGACGACACCTTCCAACACTTTCGGCATCATATCCCTGACCACTTTGGGCAGCAGTTTCGACACCCTGCTAGGCATCTACACCAACAATGGCGGCACTTTGGTATCGGTGGCCGAGGATGACGACTCCGGCGGATATTTTACCAGCAAGACTCTCTTCAACTTTCAAAGCAATACCACTTACCAAATCGCGGTGGCAGGTTACAAGGGAGCTTTCGGCTCGGTGCTGCTGGGGCTTTCCCCCAGCAACAACTACACCACAAACGTCGTGGAGCCTGTCATTACCCTGCAACCGACCAATCAGATCGCCTATTCAAACTCCACTGTCACCAATATTGTGGCAGCCAGCAACGCCACCACTTATCAGTGGTATTTTGCCAATAACCCCGTGGGCAGCAATGCGCCCACTTTTGTCATCACGAATTTCCTGACGGTCGACGTCGGCCAGTACTACGTGCAGGTGTTTTCCAACGGGGTTGGCCCCGTGACAAGTGAAAACTTCATCATTGAACTCCAGAACCCGTCTCAAACCTCGGGCACGCCAGCGTCCCTGGCTGTGGACAAATTCGGCGACGCCGTGGATCTGACCGACGGCAAAGCGCCCGACCGTTTTCGCCAGAACGACGCTGGCGGGGAAACCGGTGGTTTCACCCTCTCGCAATCCTTCAGCACAGCCGGCGCGACCAAGGACGAAGGTGAACAAAACCATGCCGGCCAGCCGGGCGGGGCGTCCTATTGGTACACCTATACGGCGCCGGGTGGCGGCGTCCTCCAATTCGACACCACAGGCAGCACCTTTAGCACCATTCTGGCCGTCTATACCGGTCCGGGCGACAGCTTCAGCACCTTGGTATCAGTCGGAGCCGCTTACACCACCAACAATATCCAGCCATCCGTTCTCGTCTCCAACGTGGTCAGCGGCACTAAATACTATGTCGTCATTGACGGCTACTTGGGGGCCAGCGGCGCCGCCACCTTAAACGTTTTCTTCACGCCCACCAATGTGCCCCTTAGCACCGGTGCCATTCTCGTCACCAACAACCCCAACAACAACCCGACCATCGTTACCTTCAGCTCTCCGGCGAATGATGCCGTTTACGTGACCCAATCCAACATCACGGTCACAGGCACCGTCAGGGCGGGCGGCGGCACTCCGCCGGTCTTTACGTACGTGCAGGTGGCAGTCAATACCAACGCATTCGGACATGCCGCCATCGGCCCCACCAACTCCGCCCTCGCCATGACGGCGGGGCCGGGTGGAATAGAGGAGGAAGCTGTCCAGAAAGTCGTCACCTGGTCCACCAACTTGACGCTGACGAACGGAGCCAATGTGATTACCGCGCAGAGCGTCAACGTGGAAAACACCAATCTGGCGACCGTCTCCGTCCCCGTAACGCGCACCGTCTTTTATGCCACGGCTCCGCCCTCGCCCCTGGACAAGTCTGTATTGACTTTGCAAACCGGCGGCACCGGTAGCGGCCGGATCACGGGACAACCCAATCAAGCCAGCCTGGAAGTCAATAAAGTTTACAAAGTCACCGCCGTGCCGGTCGGCAATTCGATCTTTACCAACTGGACCGGCGGCGCCAATGCCACCAACCTGACTCCCCTTCTCCCCAACAACGCAACCCTGGCATTCCTCATGTCTTCCAACTTGATATTGCAGGCCAACTTTGTGCCCAATCCCTTTACCGCAGTGGCTGGTGTGTATAACGGGTTGTTTTCTCCGACCAACGGCGTGACCAATGAAAGTTCCGGCTTCTTCACCGCGACCATACCCTCCTCGAGCCGCGGCGCCTACAGCGCCAGGCTGCTGCTGGATGGCGGCACCTATCCCTTCAGCGGCACGTTTGGCCTGTCGGGTTCGACGCAACAAACCGTGGCCCGTTCCGGCCAGGCGCCCGTCACGATTGATTTGCAAATCAATCTGGCCACGAACGACGATCAGATGACCGGCAGCGTCAACAACTATTCGAGCAACGGCTGGAATTCGCAGCTCCAGGCCTGGCGCGCGGCGTTCAACGAGTCAACCGGCACGTCACCGAATTACGCCGGCCGCTACACTCTCGTGATCCCTCCGGGCAGCAATGCTCCGTCTGGCGGGCCGGGCGGTTACGGCTACGCCACTTTGACCAATAATCTGGCCGGCCATGTTGTCCTCAACGGCCGTCTCGGCGACGGCACCGCCATTAACCAGGCTGTTCCCGTCGCCACCAACGGAAACATTCCGCTCTACGTTTCGCTCTACTCCCGGAAAGGCTCCCTCATGGGCTGGCTGACCCTGACCAACAACCCGTCCAATACTCCGCCGCAAACGATCCTCGGCACCAACCTGACATGGACCAAACTCTCCAGCCATTCTGGAACCCTTTACTCAGGCGGCTTTACCAATACGAACATTACCGTGCTCGGCTCACTCTACACCCCGGGCGCGGGCATTTCAGTATTGACCAACGGGACCCTGACCATCAGCAACGGCGATCTGGCCGCCCCGCTGATGTATAGCAACCTCACTATCGTTGACAACAAAGTGGTCAGCCCCGATCCAGGCATCAGCGGAAATGTCATTCCCGGCACCGGCGTGCTGACCTTGACCTTCCGGATTCCGGGCGCGAGCGCCGACACCGCGGCCCGCGGCGTGCTCCTGCAAACGAACGCCCAAACCAATGCCGCCGGCTGGTTCCTCGGCCCCAATCAATCGGGCTACTTTCTCCTGCAACAGTGACGGAATCCGGCGCCCCATTTTTAAAACTGGAAGATGTTTCCAAATCGTACGACTCGGTTTCGGATGGCCCTCCGGTGCGCGTGCTCGACGGCATCAGCCTGACAATTCAGCAAGGCGAGTCGGCGTCCATCGCCGGACCGTCCGGCTCCGGGAAAAGCACGCTGCTGAATATCATCGGCACTCTGGACACCCCCACACGGGGCCGGGTTCTTCTGCGGGACCAGGATTTGGCCCAGTTGGATGAACGCCGGCTGGCCGACGTTCGAAATCGTCAGATTGGGTTTGTCTTCCAAGCCCATCATTTGTTGCCGCAATGCACGGTGCTGGAGAACGTGTTGGTTCCCACTCTTGCCTCGTCGGAATCCACGCAACGCCAGAGCGCCCCGGAACGCGCCCGGCGTTTGCTGGATCGCGTCGGACTGGGCGGGCGAATCGATCATCGGCCCGGCCAGCTTTCCGGAGGGGAACGGCAACGCGTCGCGGTGGTGCGGGCCTTGATTAATCAGCCTGAGCTTCTGCTGGCCGACGAACCCACCGGGGCCCTCGACCGCGCCGCCGCGGAAGAGTTGGCCCGCTTGCTGATCGAGCTGAACCGCGAGGAAAAAGTGACGCTCATCCTGGTCACGCACGCGCCCGATCTGGCGGCCCGGATGAAACGGGTGTTCCAACTCCAGGATGGCCGGTTGATATAGCATTCCCAAAAAAATCTCATGAAGAACCTGAACGTCGGCATTATTGGCTATGGCTGGGTGGCGGCGGCGCACATTGCGGCGATCAATGCCTGCCAGAAGGCGCAGGTCACCGCGATTTATTCCTCCCGTCACCTCGACTGCAAGCGGCTTACGGAAAAATACGGCGGCCAGATTACCTCTTACACAAATCTCAAGGCGATGCTGGCTCATCCAGATCTGGATGTTGTCTCGGTGTGCAGTTATCCGTACCAGCATCGCGAACATGCGATTGCCGCGGCCCAGGCAGGCAAACATCTGATCATCGAAAAACCCCTGGCGCTGTCGTGGAAGGATTGCCTGGCCATTGAGGCCGCGGTCAAAAAGGCGCGAGTCAAAACCTGCGTCTGTTTCGAGTGCCGCTATTCCGGCCAGTTTCTCGCCAGCAAAGCCGTCATTGACCAGGGACTGCTGGGCGATTTGCATTATGGCGAAGTGGATTATTACCATGGCATTGGCCCCTGGTACGGCCAATTTCGCTGGAACACTCGCAAGGACGCGGGCGGCAGCGCCCTGCTCACGGCGGGCTGTCATGCCTTGGATGCGCTCTTGTTGTGCATGGGCAACGATGTCGCCGAAGTGACGAGTTACGAGACGAAATCGGCCAGTAAATTCTTCAAGCCCTACGAATACGCCACTTCGAGCGTGAGCATTTTGAAATTCAAGAGCGGACGCGTGGGCAAGTGCGCGGCGAGCATCGATTGCCTGCAACCCTACTATTTCCACACCCATCTGGTGGGCAGCGAAGGCAGCCTGCTGGACAACAAGTTCCATTCCACAAAACTTCATGTCAATAAGAACGCATGGAGCACGCTGGCCATGAAATTGCTGGATTCCGGCGACGCTTCCGACCATCCCTACCAAACGCAATTCGAGAAATTCTTTGACTCGATAGCAGGCCGGGTGGAGATGCCGCTGACCAGCCTGGCGGACGCGCTCAAGACGCACCGCGTGATCTTCGCCGCGGACAAATCGGCCGCGACCGGAAAAGCAGTGAAAGTGCAATGACATTAAGCCTCGCTTTCGTCCGATTTGGCCGCCAAGGGCTGTTTTTTTAAATGACGCAGCCTTTCCTTATGTGTCAATAATTGTCTTTGCTCCTCTTCCTTCAAATCGGGATCCAGCAACCGCTGGTTCAAAGCCGCTAATTGGCGCTCAATGTATTTGTCGCGAAGAATTTTCACCGCGCCGTCCCGGACGGGGGACCCTTTGACCAAAGTTTCCACATCTCGTATCGGACGGCTGTCCGTCAAGATTTCCGTGATCATGTTTTGCCACTCCGGATTCTCGAGTTGGGAAAGCCATGAGGCCACACCCGGCCAGGAGCCGCATGTCTCGGCGGCAAATCTTTGGCCGACAATCTCTCGAACCATCGGATGCGCCAGCCAATCCAATTCGAGATGCAAAGCTATCCACGATACGTGATCGTCGCTCTCGAGTAAAAACCGCAGAAGCCACGATTCAGGTTGGGAGGGGCGCGGGGCGGCCGAGTCGGAAACTTCAGCCGATTCTTCAACATCAACGACACGGGAGCCGGAAGATTTCTTAAATTCATTGCGCACGGCCTCGGCCGCCACGCTAAGGCGTTGCGCCGTCTTTTGCGCGTAAGTATCCAGCAAAACCTCGTTGCCCGTTTTATGCGCCGCCTCCGCCATCGCTTGGACAATAGCGCGACGGCCTCGATCACTTGCGACTTCATGAAGAACGCAAAGTCGATTAAGGTAATGATCGAAAAATCCCGGGGCCTTTTCAATTAATTGGCTGAAAGCCGGGCCCCCGGACTCTTTGATGTAACTATCTGGATCGTGGGGCGCGGGGACGGTGGCCACACGAATGGCCAACCCGGAAGCCAGCAAGCTGTCAAGCGAACGAACCGCCGCGTTTTGCCCTGCGTTGTCGGAATCAAAACACAGGACAACTTCGTCCACATAACGTTTGAGGATCCGCGCGTGGTCGGCGGTCAGAGCCGTGCCTTGCGGGGCGACGACGTTGGTGACTCCAGCCATGAAGCAGGCGATCAGATCCAGTTGCCCCTCGCAAATAATGGCGCAATGTTTGTCCAGCAACGCGCGTTTGGATTTATCCAGGCCAAACATAACCTTGCCCTTGGTGAAAATCAGGCTTTCCGGCGAGTTGACATATTTTGCTGCTTTCTCATCGCCGGCGAGCACGCGGCCGCTAAAACCGATGACGCGCCCTTGCTCATCGCAAATTGGGAAAATGAGCCTACCACGAAACCGGTCGTAATAGTGGTCGGTCCCCTCCTTGTGCAAAATCAAGCCGGCCTGCTCCATCAGCGCCGTTTCGAAATTCTTGTTCCTGGCCCAGTTGACGGTGTCGTCCCAAGCATCCGGCGCGTAACCCAGGCGAAATAGTTCGATGGCCTCCAGCCCGACTCCACGACGCGCCAGATAGTCGCGCGCTACTTGTCCTGCCGGGTCGGAGGCCAGCGCGGTTTGCCAGCGTTGGGTGATTTGTTCGTGAATTTGCAGCAACTGGTCCTTGAGATGCCTGGCTTCCGGACGGCCGCTTTGACCGTCCGTTTCCAGCGGAATATGCGCGCGCTCGGCCAGGCGTCGGACGGCGTCGGGGAAATCAATGTTTTCGTAGTCCTTGACGAAGGTGAAAACATCGCCGCCCTTGTGGCACCCGAAGCAATGAAAGATTTGTTTTTGGGGATTGACGTTGAAACTGGGGGATTTCTCCTTGTGGAAGGGGCAGAGAGCGACAAAATTGGCCCCGGCCCGTTTCAGCGGGACGCAAGCGCCAATGACGTCAACAATATCGCTGGCGGCGCGGACTTGTTCGAGGGTTGCGGGAGAGAAGAATCCGCCCATGGCTGGCAGGGGGTTATTTTTTTACGGGACCGAGGATCGCGTTGATCGTATCCTCCTTTTTCCTGGCGATGGATTCTGCGGGCTTTTTGCCGGACGTAATCGAAACAATAAGAAGACGATCGAGGTGGGTTTCGAGGAATTGGCCCGTATATGATTCCGTCAGGACGGTGTGCTGCATTGTCATATAGGTGGGGAAGCGAACTTCCTCGAAATTTTTCTTTTGCGCCTTTTCCTCTTCCGCCAAATCCGCCTCGGTGTAAACGCGCGAATGTATGAGCGCGCACAAGGCCACGATCATGCAGGCGAAGCGCACCAGTCCGGCCAGCATGCCCAAATAATATTCCGCGCGTCCAAAATAATCGCTGCCAATCAACTTTTCGCCTAAGACCTGTTTAAGCCACAGAAAAACGAGATGAACGCCAAAGCCGATCAAAACATACGCCGTAATGTTCGACCAGAGGAGATTGAAGGAACCGCTCGTGGTTTTGAAAATGATCGCACTGAAAGGAAGATAAAATAGGCCGGCCAGGATCACGATGGCCACCCATTGCATGGTTGGCAAAAGCTCCTGGGTCATGCCGCGCTTGCGCCCACGGGCGATTCCGATGACTAGCCAGAGGACAACGAAGCCATCAAAAACGTTGAACGGTAACCGGCTTAAAGACGGCAATGTTGCCATAAACATAATACGTGGGTGAAAGTAGCAGTTCCCCTGCCATTGACGAGGCATTTTTATGGGATGTTTTCAGGATTCCTAATCCGGATTCTTTCATCAATTGGCAACCAAATCAGCCTGACCCACCTTGACTGACCCTGACTGTTTCGGGCTGGATTCCTAATCTTTACATCCTATATCCTGTTATCCTCCAACACCTTACCCGCATCGGGCCGCTCCTTTCGCCGCTTTCCAGTGGGTTTGACCAGTAATGGTTCATTTGTGGCCAGATGTCCTCCGCATACTTCGGCAGCCAAGAGCGTTCGGAGCATTCATTCACTTCGTAGTGCATAAAGGGCGACAAGCCGGCGGCTTTCCCGCGGCGGACGTTGGTTGTTATTTCAGTCTCTCGACACGCTTTATTGTAGCGATTCATCAAGTTACATAATATCAAACATTTTCATCAAAGCAACCACTATATTAAACTGGTTTTTAATTGCGCTTCGGAGAGCGAAATTTTTTGAGGCGTCCTAGCGAAAGAATGACCCTCGCAGGGAGTTATGGATGCTGGTCGAGCCACGCCCGCAGGACGGCGGCTTGGGTGGATTGCGGATCGATGAGTTCCAGGGCCTTTGAATATTCGTCGCGCGCCAACTTGACCTGGTCCAGATTGTCCGCATAGAAATTTCCCAATAAAAGATGGGCCCTCACCTCCTGCGGATGCACCGATAGTAACTTGACCAACTCGTTGGCAGCGTCCTGATAGTAACCGCGCTTGCCCAACACCCAGGCGAACGCATAACGCGCGTCGGCGGAGTTTGCGTCCACGGTCAGGGCCTGGCCGAGCGCGTCCAGGGCGGTGGGATAATCTTTCGCGTCGATCGCAGACAGCCCCAAAGCCAGACCAGGCTCAAAATAGGTCGGGTCAGCTTTAACGGCTTCTTGATAATCCCGCATGGCCTCCGCCCGATTGGATTGGTGTTCAGCTTGCCGCCCTTCGCTGGTCAATTGCTCGGCCAGTTTCCGATCTCCGGGAATGGGCGTGACCGGCAATGGATAGGTATAGCGGTCAATGCCGATAGCTTCCGACATGGGGATCGTTTCGGTCGTATTGGTCTTTCTGGATTTACTGGAAAACCAGTTTATTGGATTAAGTATTTGAGCCAGGCTCTTTTTCTTTCCTTCCGGCGGATTGACCGCAGAAGTTTCCGACCCGATAACGTTAGTGTTCGGGTTTGCGTGGGTGACATTGGCAGGTCGAGATTGAACGGGCGCTTGCGACGGCGGGCCGGAGGAGGCGGAGGGATTTTCTGGTGGCGGCTGGAACTGCGGTGAGGGGGTTGAGTTTTCCGGCGGAGTTGTTTTGGCGACAAGTGGAACTGTGGATTTTGGCGCTGGATTTTCCGCTGGTGCCGGCAGTTCTTGCGGCGCAGGCAGGTTGTTCGACGCAACTGGCGCGGGAGAAGGATGTTCGGCCACGCGTGGAACAAAAGTCGCTCTCAAATCGAGATCCAGTTGATGGGCCAGCTTTTCGACCTCTTTGGTCTGCGGTGGAGAGGGCTGCAACGCGAGATATTCACGGTAGGTGTCCAAAGCTTCCTTGGGACTGTGGCGCTGCAGGACGATGGCCAGATTCAGCAGCGCGGGAGGATAATGAGGGTCGTGCTGCAAGGCCTGCTTAAAATAGTCGATGGATGTCTTCACCGGCTCCGTGCCGGGAATGCGGCGCTGCAATTCAATCAATCCCAAGGCGTTGCAGGCTTCCGCGCTCCCTCGCAGTTTTTCGGCATAATCAAAATCCAGCCTGGCATTGTCCAGTTGCCGTTCCCTTTCCAGTTGCTTGTCTCTTTCGTAGCCGGGATGCTCCATGGCAAATTGCAAGCGCGCCCGACCCAGCAGCAAGAAGCCGCTGACATCCTTCGGATGGGATGTGGTGTAGGTAGTCAGATAATCTATGGCCGCGAGAAAATTCGTCTGTTCCAAGCGCAGGCATCCCAAGTTATAATCCGCGGCCCAAAGATTGCGGTCGAGTTTTAGTGCCTGCAAATACGCGCGGGAAGCCGCATCCAATTGACCCGCGCCGTGATAGGCCAGACCGAGGAGGTTCCAGGAAGTAGCCTGGACAACGGCTGGCGCGCCGCTCAAAAGTTGGACACCGTCGCTGAGCACCGGGATAGCGTCGGCGTAGTGGCCGTTTGCGGTCAACCGTTCTCCTTTGCGCAAGTCTCGCGGACCACGCGGGCCGCAGGCGGTCAGACTCGCGACCGAGATGACGGCGAGAATCTGAAGCGCGCACCTTCGCTTTTTTATCGTCAACATCAGTGAGGGTGGTAGCATCCTGCGCTTATGGTGTCAAGAAACGGTGGCGTGCAATTGAGGAAAATTTTCGCTTTTTATTGGGTCTGCTGGGTGGCCGCGTTTTCCCTCCCGGCCCAGGGAGTGGACACTTCCACGGCCGTCGCTCCAGCAGCCCGGGTCCGAATCGTGATTGCTGAAAATCCACGAGCCATCATCGCGTTCGAACCTCAGCCGAAAACTGTGCAGAGCATGGTCGATCACGGGATTTTAAAGCTGACAGGCAAGTCCGATTTAAAACAAGCCTGGCGCACGCTGGTTTCCCCCCAGGACATTGTTGGAATCAAAGTTTACTCCGAGCCGGGAGCAAACAGCGGGACGCGTCCGGCGGTGGTGGGCGCAGTCATTGAAGGGCTTTTGAAAGCGGGTTTGGAGCCGTCGCATGTCATTATTTGGGACAAGCGATTATTAGACCTGAGACTGGCCGGGTTTGACGATCTGGCCCGGCATTACAAAGTGCGTCTGGCCGGCGCCGCCGATTCTGGATACGACGAGACTGTCTATTACGAAAATTCGATCATGGGCGCATTGGTGGCCGGCGATTTTGATTTTGACCACAACGGCAAGACGACCGGTCGCAATTCCTATTTGAGCAAATTGCTGACTCATACCATCACAAAAATCATCAACGTCTCGCCATTGCTCAATCACAACCTGGCGGGCGTTTGCGGGAACCTCTACACGCTGGCGATGGGCAGTGTCGATAATACGCTTCGCTTTGAAGCGAGTGCTGAACGCCTGGCGACGGCGGTGCCCGAGATTTATGCGAAACCGGCCCTGAGCGATCATGTGGTGTTGAATATCACGGATGCGTTAATTGGACAATACCAGGGCGAACAAATGAGTTTGTTGCATTATTCGGTGCAATTGAACCAAATTTGGCTGAGCAAGGACCCCGTGGCGTTGGACGTGCTGGCCATCCATGAACTGGACCGGGAACGCCAGGAGAGGAAGTTACTGGAAGGGAACGACAATCCCGAACTTTACAAAAACGCGGCCTTTTTCCTGGAACTGGGAGTGGATGATCTGACGAAAATCCGCCTCGAAATGACGAAATAATGTGGCCCCATTTTAAGATCGCTGGAACGAGCCACTTGCATCGCGGCCCAAATAAGGTTAAATCTCCATGGCGATGGCAACACAACAGAAAATCTTGCTGCTGGATGACGACGAGAAAATGCTGGATTTATACCAGGAATTACTCAAGCAACTTCCCAGCAAGCCGGAGGTTCACGTCTCCAATTCCGGCGCTCGCGCCATCGCGCTGCTGGAATCAGAACCTTTTACCTTGCTGATCACAGACCTGCGCATGCCGAAAATGGACGGATTGCAAGTACTGGCCATTGTGCGCCGTAAGTTCCCCCATTTGCGCATCATTGTTTTGACCGGCGTTTTGGACGAGGAATATCGCTCACGCGCCTATGCCCAAGGAGTGGAAATGTTCTGGCAAAAACCCGCCAGCAGCGAAGAAATCAAGCTTTTCCAGGATTGCATCGAGTCGCTTCTCGATCGCGAAACACGCAATGAGGGTGGATTCCGCGGCATGCAAAGCAAAAGCCTGGTGGACCTGATTCAACTGGAATGTCTGTCCCGCAGTTCCTCCGTTCTGCACGTCACGCAAGGGGCCTTGCATGGCAAAATCTGGGTGCAAAACGGGGAAATCATCGACTCTGCCACGGCCAATTTCACCGCCGAGGAAGCTTTCAAGGAAATTCTCTCCTGGAAAAGCGGCAATTTTGAAATTCTGCCCGCCGACCTCAATCGTGCCCGCGCCATTAACAACTCCTATCAGGGACTGCTGCTAGATTCCGCCCAGGCGCTGGACGAATGGCGCGGCCAGCAGGTCGGCGCCGAAAAGAGCGGAGCAGGCGGCGCCAGCGCGTCCAGCTCGTTGCTCTCGCCCTTGACGCGTTTTGAAGGCGTTGAATTCGTATTGACATTGCCAATTGATGAACGCGGCCCGTCCGATTCGTGGGCGTTGGAAAACGTCCCGCAGGTCGGCGCCTGGGCCCGCACGGCCCATCGGCGCCTGGCCGAATTGGGGGAGAAGCTACACGTCGGAGCGCTCGCCCAAGTCACGGGGACGGGTTTGCAAGGGCACTGGGCGCTGGCGCGCGACGAGAAAAAAGGGCTGCTCTGCGTCGGCTTCCGGAGGACGCTGCCGGCGGACAAAGTGGACCAAACCATGAAACACGTATTTACCAAATGGGTTTCCTGAGTCATTTCAACGAGGCGCCCAAACCCGAATTGAAACGGCTGCCCAGCGGCACGTTTACGATCGACGCGGATTGCCGCATTGTCAGTTCAACGGTGCCGGGTTGGGTGCCGGAGGCGCAGGTGCGGGACATCGGGCAGCAAGTCCTGGCCGTTTTTCAGGGCGCCCGCAATGCCAACCTGCCATTCTCGGAATTGATCGTGCAGTACGCAGCCTTTAAAATCACCGCCCGGGAAATGCGCGGCGGCGCGATCATTTTTCTGTCGCCCCGAGCTCCCCAAATTGCGGCAATGCATTGACTTATTATTATGCGCAACAAGAAATTGGACCAACTCATCGTGCAACTGGAAAATTATCTGGAGTGTTGGAAGCAGTTTAATAATTTTGTCAACATGGCGCGCGGCAAAAAATTTTCCGCCGAGGACGAGAACCAGTTCCTCGAAGTCAAGGCCATCATAGTGCAGGAACTGGAATTGATCACCGCCGCCGTTGAGTGCCCCTCGCCCGCGCGCGAGGAAGTCCACGCTTTGATCAGCTCGGCGCCTTCCATCCGTTACCTGAGCGAAAGCAACGAAGGCAACTTGCGCGGACTGGAAAATCACTGGCATAAAGTTTATGTGGGTTTCCAGGCCATCCTGGGCCAGCTCAAAGTCCAGCAACGCCAGCTTGAATCCAAAACGTTTTTCTCCTCCATGTTCGGGAGGAAGAAATAGCCGCCTGCGGTCGAACAAGGGACTTCATACACATGTTGCATTGGTTTCAAATTCTAATTTTGGCCGTAATTCAAGGCGCGTGCGAATTGCTGCCGGTTTCAAGTTCGGCGCACGTCATTGTCGCTGAAAAATTGATGGGGCTGGATCCATCGAGTCCTGAAATGACCATGTTGCTGGTCATGTTGCACACCGGAACCATGTTCGCCGTCATCGCCTATTTCTGGAACAATTGGAAGCGCGATTATTTTACGGTTCCCGGAAAAGTTGGGGGATTCGTGGTCCAAATCATTTTGGCAACTATCTGCACCGGGATCGTTGGCTACGGATTGAAAGAGGTCATCGAGAAAATCTTTATGCGCGGTGTGCCGCACGCGGAGATCGAAGACTTGTTCGCAGACCTGCCGCTCATTGCCGGAGCGCTGGCGGCGGTCGGGTTGTTGATTATTTACGCCGGGTGGCGGGAGGAAAAAACACCGCGCCACGCAGAAATTCAATCAGGGCCGGCGTGCTGGATTGGCATCGTCCAGGGCATCTGTCTGCCATTTCGCGGATTTTCGCGTTCCGGCTCGACTATTTCCACCGGCTTATTGCTCGGACTGCCCCGACAAAAATTGGAGGAGTTTAGTTTTGCGCTGGCGGTGGTGTTAACGCCACCGGTGCTGGCCAAAGAGGCGCTCCGTCTGCTCAAACAACACGCGTTGAGCGGTGAGGGTTCCGCGCTGCATCTTTTCGTGCCGGGTCTGGTCGGGATGGTCTTGAGTTTCGCGGCCGGATTGCTGGCTTTGAAGTGGCTCACCCGCTGGCTGGAAGGCGGGCTGTGGAAATTCTTTGGCTTTTACTGTCTTCTGGCGGCTGCAGGAGTGTTAATTGTCCACGTCATGCATTACGGCTCATAGTTCAAGTACGGTCCCAGCCACCTTTCGACGTCCGCCAAATCCATGCCCTTGCGCCGGTGATAATCCAGCACTTGGTCCCGATCAAGTTTGCCGACACCGAAATATTTTGACTGCGAAGCCGAAAAATAAAGCCCGCTCACGCTGCTGCCTGGCCACATCGCGCAGCTTTCCGTCAATCGTATTCCGGCATTCTTTTCCGCGTCCAGCAACTGCCACAGCGTCCATTTTTCCGTGTGGTCCGGACAGGCCGGATACCCCGCCGCCGGGCGGATGCCGCGATACTGCTCGTCGATCAATTGCTCGATGCTCATGTTTTCGTTTTTGCCGTAGCCCCATTCGGCCCGAACACGTTTGTGCAAATACTCCGCGAACGCTTCCGCCAAGCGATCCGCCAGCGCTTCGGTCATGATGGCGTTGTAATCGTCGTTGTCCGCCTTGAATTGTTTGGCCAATTCGTCCACGCCAATTCCGGCGGTCACCGCGAAGGCGCCGATATAATCCTCCGCGGTAGATTTGCCCGCCACAAAATCCGCCAGGCACCAATTGGGCTGGCCGTCTGCTTTTTCAATTTGTTGCCGCAGGAAACGAAATGTGGAAAGCACATGCTGGCGTGACGGATCGGTGTAAAGCTCGACGTCGTCGCCAATGGCGTTGGCGGGAAAAAAACCATAGACCCCCTGCGCTGTCAGAAGTTTTTTGCTGACGATTCGTTCCAGCAATTTCTGAGCGTCGGCAAACAGTTCCCGGGCTTGCGCGCCGTGTTTTTCGTGCTGAAGAATCGAAGGATAACGGCCGCGTAATTCCCATGTGTGAAAAAACGGCGACCAATCAATACAGGCGACAAGGTCTTCCAGCCTCACCGGCAATGCCCCGCCCTGCCCAGCCGCGGAACTGACCGTTCGCACCCCGATGAATTCGGGTTTGGCGATTTCAGTTTTTTTCCAATCGAACTTCGGGCCGCGTCGGCGGGCTTCGTCGATGGAAATAAGTTTGACACGCTGGCCGGTATGTTGCTGGCGCAGTTTTTCCTGGTCCTGGCTGTTCGTTTCCGCAAAGGCCGGTTTCAACTCGGGATTGATCAAGTGACCGACCACGCCAACCGCCCGCGAGGCATCGACCACATGAATCACCGGCTCCTTGTAATGCGGCGCGATTTTGACTGACGTATGCGCCTTGCTGGTGGTGGCGCCGCCGATGAGCAGCGGTAGGGAAAAACCCTGGCGCTGCATCTCGCGGGCCACATGCGCCATTTCGTCGAGCGAAGGCGTAATGAGTCCGCTCAACCCGATCATATCGACTTTTTGTTCGCGGGCAGTTTGCAGAATTTTTTCGCACGGGACCATGACGCCGAGGTCGATGATCTCGTAATTGTTGCAGCCCAGCACCACGCCCACGATATTTTTGCCAATGTCGTGAACGTCGCCCTTGACCGTTGCCATCAATATTTTTCCCTGGGCGCGAGCCGCGCCGCCAGCCCTCTTTTCCGCCTCCATAAAAGGAAGGAGCCAGGCGACCGATTTTTTCATCACGCGCGCGCTCTTGACCACCTGGGGCAGGAACATTTTGCCCGAACCAAAAAGATCGCCCACCACGCTCATGCCAGCCATCAAAGGGCCTTCAATGACGGCCAGCGGCCGGCCAATCTTCAGCCGCGCTTCCTCCGTGTCGGTTTCAATATAATCGACAATGCCCTTGACCAATGCGTGTTCGAGCCGCTGCTCAACAGTCCCCTTGCGCCACTCGTCTTCGACAATCTCCGCTTTGTCCTTCTTTTTGACAGACTCTGCAAAAGTGACGAGCCGTTCAGTGGAATCGGACCGACGGTTGAGCAAGACGTCCTCAACCAATTCGAGCAGGTCTTTCGGAATTTCCTCGTAAATGCCCAGCATCCCGGCGTTGACAATGCCCATGTCCAGCCCGGCTTTTATGGCATGATACAAAAACGCGGTGTGCATGGCTTCGCGCACCACGTTGTTGCCGCGAAACGAAAAGGAAATGTTGCTGATGCCGCCGCTGACCTTGGCCAGCGGCAGGTTCTGCTTGATCCAGCGCGTGGCTTCGATGAAATCCACCGCGTAATTGTTATGCTCCTCCATGCCGGTGGCGACGGTCAGGATATTGGGATCAAAAATGATGTCCTGCGGCGGAAAGCCGATTTGCTCCGTCAAAATTTTGTAAGTGCGGGAGCAGATCTCCTTGCGCCGCTCCACGGTGTCGGCCTGCCCTCGTTCGTCAAAAGCCATCACGACGACCGCCGCGCCGTAGCGTCGGACCAGTCGGGCCTGTTGCGTGAATTTTTCTTCGCCTTCCTTGAGGCTGATGGAATTGACCACCGCTTTGCCCTGCACGCATTTCAAACCGGCCTCGATGACGGACCATTTCGAACTGTCCACCATGATCGGCACCCGCGCGATGTCCGGCTCAGACGCCACGAGGTTGAGAAAATGGGTCATGGCTTTGGCACCATCGAGCATCCCTTCGTCCATGTTGACATCGATGATCTGCGCGCCGCTGACGACCTGTTGTTTGGCTACGGCCAGGGCTTCCTCGAATTGTCCGGCCAGGATCAATCTGGCGAATTTGGGCGAGCCGGTCACATTGGTGCGCTCGCCGATGTTGACGAAATTGGTGTCGGGCCGGATGGTCAACGGCTCCAAACCGCTCAAGCGCAAATAGGATTCAACCTTTGGCGGCACGCGCGGCGCGAACTTTTTCACCGCTTGCGCGAGGGTTTTGATGTGCGCCGCAGTTGTGCCGCAGCAGCCGCCTACAATATTGAGCCAGCCGGCCTCAGCCCACTCGGCCAATTGAGGCGCGAACGTTTCGGGCGTTTCAGGGAAGCCCGTCGGCAACATCGGGTTGGGCAAACCGGCATTGGGATAGGTGCTTATGTAAATGGGCGCAAGCCCCGAAAGCTCTTCGATGAACGGCCGCATTTCCTTCGGCCCCAGAGCGCAATTGATCCCGATGCTCAGGAGTGGAAAATGCGACACGGAGTTCCAGTACGCTTCCACCGTCTGCCCGGAGAGTGTGCGGCCGCTCAGATCCGTAATGGTGAACGAAAGCATGACTGGCACCCGCCGCCCCAAATCTTCGAACAGTTTAGCGACGGCAAAAAGCGCGGCTTTCGAGTTGAGCGAATCAAATACAGTCTCAATCAACAGCAGATCCGCCCCCCCCTCCAACAAGCCGCGAGCCTGCTCGTAATAAGCCTCCACCAATTGATCGTAAGTCACCCCCCGTGCCGCCGGGTCGCTGACGCTCCCGGAAATCGACGCCGTCTTGCTGGTCGGCCCGAGCGCCCCGGCCACAAAACAAGTCCGACCTGGCACCGCTGTCATGACCGCATCAGCGGCAGCCCGCGCATTCTTCGCTCCCGCGACGTTCAATTCATAGGCCAGCGCTTCCATTCCATAATCGGCCAGCGAAATGGTCGTGGAATTAAAGGTGTTCGTTTCGATAATATCCGCGCCGGCTTCGAGATACTGCCGATGGATGGCTTGGATGAGGTGGGGCTGTGTCAGATTCAGCAAATCGTTGTTTCCCTTTACATCGCTGGGCCAATCCTTGAACCGCTGGCCCCGATAACCCGCCTCTTCTAGCCGATAGGTTTGAATCATGGTACCCATCGCGCCGTCCAGCACAACAATGCGTTGCGGCAGGAGGCGCAACAACGCATCCACACGGTCCCTGTTTTCACTGCCAGCCTTCTCCATTATGTGCCTACAATAGAATCGTCAGTTCGGGGTTGCAACTTTAAAATCAATATATCTTGATGCGTAGATATGATACTATGACCAATTTCCAAAGGATCATAAAAACTGGTCTGATTCACCTTGGCTGAGCCTGACTGGGGTTTGACCGGTCTTGGCAAGACTTTTAGTGTAAGTTGGTCATAATAACATATTTGCGCGTGTTCTTTCGCCAAGCTACCCAAGCGCATCGGTTTGACTGACCTTGGCACGGAATTAAACGGCATGAGCGGGAAAGCATTGGCAAAACATGGGGTCGGAAGTTTCGAAATCCGCCACGAACGCGCAAGGTTTGACAAGGGCGAGACTCCGCCGAGCTGTGAATAGATCGATCTAGGGTTCGACCCCCGAATGCTTGGGGCACCCTACCGATTTTTCCTTCTGCCCGTGGTATGTGAGCGCGACCCACCGTTGCCGATTCGCCCACCACAAACATTGTGACGGCGGAAGCTTTCGCCCTGTACGTCCTGTCAAAATTCATAATCCTTATTTGGCATGTCAATTCTGGCACAAAGACCGAAAAATCCGAATCCCATGAACCGATCTTTTTTTCGAGAACGAAACTCCTGTAAACATTGATCAAAACGCATGCCGGAGGCCGACTTGTCAAGTATGTTTCCATGTTTTTACGTGGTTTTCCTCGAACAAAAACTGGATTTTTTCACCGCGGATTTCATTTTCTGCCGGGATCAGGAGTTTGACCACGGGTAAGGCCGAATTTCACGGCAGGAAATGTTAGGAAACAGTGCTTTATGCAAAATCTCCGTTCTAAATCTATAGCCTGCGGAGTGCGTCGAGACTCACATGGTCGTACGGGTTGAATTCTAGAATGTCCTCATCCGGTTGAAAAGCGGGCGCTGTCCCTGATTGAGCTGCTATAGCCGCTTGCCGCAGCTTACTTAAGGCGCTTTTGGCGTAATCACCGTTCTCCCTCATTGGCAAAAGCGCATCGCATAACTTGATCACCGTCGAGTATTTTCCGTTTCGAAAAGCGTAAACGCCAGCGAAGTAACCACGGCATTTCGTGTTTGACATATCATCGTCCATGTCAACGATTGGGTAGCTGATGGCTTTTTCCATGGCCTTTGTCGCAGACTCAGGCTTTCCCATCACCTCATAGTAGTAAGCTAGATAAATATATCGGGAATAGCTCGGGTTGGAATCCACCCAAGCAACAAATTCATGCGCAGCTTGCTCATCTCCGCTTCTGGTGGAACCCATGAATGCAAACGTAAGTCTGGGCCACCAGCGATTCGGAAAATCATGGATGGACTGCATACATGCCTCGCGCACTTTTGTACGGCCAAACTGAAGGAGGAATGCAATACGATTCTGTTCCAACCAAATGACAGCGTACTTCTCCTCTCGCTTGGTTTTTAAAAGCCTATCGTACTCAGCAAGAGCATTTGCCACAAAGTTGGATCCTGAAATTCTCTCGGAATCGGCTGTGGTAAACGTCAAAAGCTGTTTTGAATCTGAACCCTCACTATAAAATGTCAACGCCCATAGGTTAGACCCTTGCACGGAATTGGGCAGGCGCTCTAAAGAGTAACCATAGTGATGAAAGCCACCGCCCATCATAATATCTGCCTTGGATTCAGTGATCTCCACGTCACTCGGATCTAGATCGCGCACCGGTTTTGGCAGCCATGCATTACCGACAAAGCCCGTTGGAAATACTGCCGCTCCGCTTTGACAGTAAATCGCAAGCGAATGCCCAACTTGGCTTGAAACTTCCGGTCTTTGCATCTCCGCCTCCTGTTTTTCAACCTCCTGTACCTCGTGCCGGACATTTAAGAAAACAAATGGAAGAATCCACAATGACCGAGTTGCCCAAATACCCGCAAATAGAAGGACACCAAGAAAACCAATCACCACGGTCCAAAGGAAACGATGTCGCTTTTCGCTCATGTCGATGCCGTCAGCAGCAGAGTCATAAGACCGTATCATCCACTGCTTTGCAACCACTAATAAAAATCTGAAAGTGAAAGGTCACGCGCCGAAGACTGGTATTAAACATACAGTAACACCACCGAATTCAACTGGTGTGAACATTCGTCCAAAAGGCTCATCTGAGCTGCGCGCGTTTGCGGTTGAGTTCTTTCTGCAGGGCGGGGAGCGGGAGCGTGTTGATGACATCCTTTTTCTCCAGCCAGCCTTTGCGCGCGATGCCGGCGCCGAGGCGCAGAAAGCCGGCGTGTTCGTTGCGGTGGGCGTCGCAGTTGATGACGCACTTGACGCCTTTGCCCTTCGCGTAATGCCACAACCGCCAGTCCATGTCGAAACGCCTCGGGTTGGCGTTGAGTTCGATCCAGGTGCCGGTCGCCGCGCAGGCATCGATGACGGCGGTTTGGTTGACTTTGAAAGGCTCGCGTTCGAGTAGCAGCCGGCCGGTCAGGTGGCCAAGCAGGTGAACGAATGGATTCTCCGCAACGGCGATAAGGCGCTTGGTCATTTCCGCCTCATTGTTGGCGGAACTCTGATGAGCGCTGGCCACCACCACGTCCAGTTGCGCCAGCAGGTCGTTGTCGAAATCAAGTTTCCCTTCGGAAAGAATGTCCACTTCAGAACCGGCCAATAAACGGAAATCCGAACCTTCGTCCGCCAGCTTTTTGTTCAAGGCGCGAATTTCCCCGATCTGCTTTAGCAATCGACCCGGTTGGAGACCGTTGGCCTGGACGGATGATTTGGAGTGGTCTGTTATGGCCCAGTATTCGCAGCCCAGTTCCTGCATGTAAGCGGCAATTTCCTCGAGCGAGCCGCGTCCGTCGCTCCAGTTGGAATGATTGTGCAACGATCCCTTGAGTTGCGTCCATTCGATCAAATGCGGCAGTTCGCCTGTTTCTGCCGCGGCAATTTCCCCGGAATCTTCCCGCAACTCGGGCGGGACGTATTCCAGCCCCAATTGCTGAAAAATCTCATCCTCGGTCCGGCAGGCCACCAGTAACTTCGGGTCGCGCGTTTCCACATCGGATTTAAACAAGCCGTATTCATTGAGCCGCAAGCCGCGCTGGATGGCGCGCTGGCGCATGACAATGTTATGCTCTTTGCTGCCGGTAAAATAAGCCAGCGCGAATGGAAATTCCGTGTCGGTCACCACCCGCAAATCGGCCTGGATGCCCCCGGCCAAAACAACGCTGGCCTTCGTCTCGCCTTTGGCGGAAACGTTTATGATGCCGGGTTGGCTGGTGAAAAAATCGATGACTGGGCCGGGATTCCTTGATGACACCAGCAAATCGATGTCGCCAATAATCTCCTTGAAACGGCGCAAGCTTCCCGCCGTGCTGCATCGCACCACATCCGGGTGGCTGCGCAAATTGTCCAAGATCGGCTCCGCCACCGCGAGGGCGTCGCCCAGCAAATGTTTGGAGGCATATTGCCGCCGAAATTGGATGCCTTGCAAAATATTGGCCTGGGTTTTCTCGCCGAAACCAGCCAACCCGGCGATTTTTCCCTCCTGACAGGCCTTCTCCAATAGCTCCACCGTTTCCACACCGAGCTTGTCGTTGATGGCCTTGATTTTTTTTGGACCCAAGCCGGGAATGCTCAACATGGCCACCAATCCCAGCGGGATGGACGCTTTGAGTTCTTCGTAATAGGCGAGCCGGCCGTTGATCACCAATTCGGTAATTTTAATATGAAGGCTGTCGCCGATTCCCTTAATGCGTTCGGTAGATTCCGTAAAAAAGATTTTCTCCAGCGGTATCGCGGCGCTTTCGAGCGCGCGCGCCGCATTGACGTAGGCGCGCGATTTGAACGGGTTCTCGCCTTTGAGTTCGAGCAGCGTGGCAATTTCCGTCAGGATTTCGGTGACTTGATCCTTCGTCATGTCCCTAGCATAAGCTGGAAACGAAGCGGATTAAAGTTGGAATGTTTGAAGGCGTGCGGTTTATTTGCCGAATGCGTCAACTCAACATTCCCATTGCCCTGACCATCGCCGGCTCTGACAGCGGCGGCGAGGCTGGAATTCAAGCGGATTTGAGGACGTTTGCCGAATTGAAAGTGCATGGCGTCACGGCGATCACATGTCTTACCGCCCAAAATCCGGGAAGAATTTCCCGGTTGGAGCCGTGCCCTCCAATAATGCTCCGCGCGCAATTGGAAGCCATTACGTCACATTTTACTCCGGCGGCTGCGAAAACGGGCATGTTGTATTCAGCGGCCATCGTTCGCGAAGTCGCGGTTTTTTTCAAACGCCATCCGCGGATTCCTCTGGTGGTTGATCCGGTGATGGTTTCCACCAGCGGACGGCGGCTTTTGCAAATTGACGGCATCGATGCGCTCAAAAAAGAACTGTTGCCTTTGGCCGCCATCGTGACTCCCAATCTCGCCGAGGCGGAAATTCTAATTGGCGGGAAAATCCGTTCGCTTCCAGAATTACGCGCGGCCGCGCGGACGATTTATCAATCCTTCGGCTGCGCCACCCTAATCAAAGGGGGTCATTTGGCCGAGGCCGCCTGGGCCGTGGATTTTTTCCGTGGCAGCGACGGAGAATGGATGTTGTCATCGCGCCGGGCGAAAAGGGTTGTCCTGCATGGCGCCGGGTGCATTTATTCAGCCGCCATCACGGCCTGGCTGGCGCACGGGAAATCGCGCATCAGAGCCGTCGAACTGGCCAAGAATTACATCACTCGGAGAATTTATGAAACGCGGTCAGGACTTGCGGTTCGCTCGCGAAGCTTTTAGTGTAGCGCCGTTATTTTCACATGCTGACATCACACGAATTATTTGGGTTCATGTCGCCGGCGCTCGCCGTGCGGATCATTGAATTCGCCCACGAAGGAAACAAAGACCTTTATCGCACCGTTATGGTCACCGTCGCCCAGGCGCGCAACCTGCGTCCCGCTTTTTTTGAGCGCACGCCCCGCCCCGCCCGGCACGCCGCGATGGCTGCCGTCCTGGCGCGGCCCAGATTGGAAATGATGGCGGCAAATCTGTTGCGTGATTGGCTGATGAAAAGCCAGACCCCAATGCTGGCCGATTTCCTGGATGCCTTGGAGATTCCCCATAAAGACGGCGCAGTCGATGAATTGCCTGCGGCCGTCGAAGAGGCCAAATTGCAGGCTGCGGTGGAAAAACTTCTCGCAAAATATCCGGCCGAGGAAGTGGCCGTATATTTGAACGCATTTTACACCATGAACGATGTCCGCTGGCCGAACCTCGAATCCACGTTGAAGACCGAACCGCGCCTGCAGTTTGGCGGATAATCGCGGGCGTTGGAGTTACACGCGGGCGTAGGGGGTGTGGATGAACTTGCGCGGACTTCCGGTTGGAATCCACTCCACCACGTACAAATTTCCTTTTGAGTCCACGCACATGGCATGGGGAGCGGCAAAGAGCGCGGGATTAGTTCGGTTGTCAACTCTATTTGTCTTTCCATCCGCTTCTTTGCCATCCCCCAAATAAGTTACCAGTTGGTCCTGGGGATCCAGAATCGTGACACGACTGGCCAGATCGGGAATAAACAAGTTCTCCTGGTGCTGGTAGAAGCAACACGGATTGCGCACTGTCCCAACCAGATTTCGTTTGTGGTTCAGTTCCAGATCGAAGACCTGCACGCGGCCAGTCGCGCGGTCGGCAATATATACTTCGGGTTCTCCGCCTTTGAGACTGTTAATCCAAATGCCATGGCAGATGTTGAACTCGCCATCACCCGTGCCGTGTCCGCCGATCGTCCGCAACGGTTTAAAATTTTTGTCAAAGCGCGTTACCCGCTGGCTGCCATATCCGTCCACGACATAAATGTCGAGGTTTGGCCCTACGGCTACATCCGTCGGGCTGGTCCAGTCGAATTTCTGGGCGTCACTGCCTTCTTTGGCCACGTTTCCGATTTGGTAGAGAATTTTCCCGTCCAACCCAGTTTTATAAACCCGGGCCCCGAGCTTTGGCCCGGTTTTATTGGTGCTGATGTTTTCGGTCCAGTAAATGTATTGGCACGCGTGTTCCTTGCTCCAATAAATGCAATGGGCCGTGTCAGCCACTTCCGCCGTGGTGAACCCAATCTTGTCCGCAAAGTCCTGCCCCCACGTTTCCTCCAATTTGCCGTCCTTGTCGAAAATGGCCACGCACGGATTCTTCGATCGCGAAGTCACATAAATGCGGTCGTGGCTGTCCACGATGACCCCGCATCCATGCCCATACTTCATTCCGGCGGGCAGCCTGCCCCAATCTTCATCCAGCGTGTAGGTGTGATAGCCGCTGCCCATGAGCACGGGCGTCTTTTTTTCATCGTTCGCGGGATCCGCGCGCAAATTCAAGCCCGGCAAAGTGGACGCCCCGGCGGCAGCGAGGGCAGTGGTCCCAAGAAAATCTCTGCGACTCAAACGTTTGGGAAAGAGATATTCGCTCATGGATATTTATGACGTTAAAGCGACCGACAATGTTCAATCATTAACGCCGGCGCCCGTTCTTTCATTTCATCGCCGGGAAAAGCCTGCTACAGTCGCGCCATGATGAAGTGGTTGAAATGTTTGCTGATGGTCATTTGTTCGGGCCTGGTTTCGGGCTGCTTCACCCGTCCGGCGCAGCAAAACGATCCCCATTACAAATACTACACGCTGCACGCGGAACAAATCTCGCAGATGAATCTGCCCAACGGGCAACGCTTCGACGCCTCCGGCCTTTTCCTTGATAAATCGGGCGATCTGCTCACGGAAAGCGATCAACAGATTGGCGTCTATCGAGTCCGTTTTATCCCGGGCGGCGATGCCGTCGATTTGCTCCGCATTCCCGACTGTTTCACCGCCGCGCAACTGGCTCCTTTTGCCGCTGAAAAGTTCGGGCGCTACGATTGTGAAGGGGTGACGGAGGACGACCAGGGCCGCATTTATCTTTGCGAGGAAGCCGACCGCTGGATTCTGCGCTGGGACCCCCGCACCAAATCCGTCGAGCGATTGAACATCGACTGGGGGCCTGTCAAAAAATATTTTTCCAGCGACCGCAACGCCGCCTGGGAGGGAATCGCCATTCACGGCCAGACGATGTATCTGGCCAATGAACGAAAGAAAGGACGCATCATCCTGGTGGACTTGAATACGCTAAAAGTGACGGATGATTTTGTCGTGCCGGCCAGTTGGAGTTGGTGGTTTTGGGACGCGCATTATTCGGACTTATGCTGGTTTGACGGGGCGCTCTTTGCCCTGATGCGCGAGGACCACGTCATTTTGAAAATCGACCCTGCGACCCACCTCGTGATGGCAGAATACAATTTTAGGAAAATGGAACAAAACCGCGAAGTGAAATATTATAATTATTACCCGATCCTCGTCGGGGTGATGGAGGGGCTGGCGGTCGATAAAGATTATTTCTGGCTTTGCACCGATAACAACGGGCAGGGCCGAAAGAAATATCCCCACGACACCAGGCCGACATTGTTCAAATGCCGCCGACCGGATGCGTTTTGAGTTTAAGATTTGAGGCTTTCGCGTTACAATTTCGGGAGTGATTCAAAACATTATCTTCGATTGGTCGGGAACGTTGGTGGATGATCTGCCGGCTGTTCTGGCGGCGACCAATTTCGTCTTTGCGGAATGCGGGATCGAAGAAATGACACTCGACAAATTCCGCGCGGAATTTTGCCTGCCCTTCAAAAACTTTTACGACCGCTTCGCGCCCGGGGTCCCTTTGGAACAGTTGGAAGAGGGCTTTCACGGGCACTTCGGCCTGGTGCAGCATCAGGTTACAGAATTGCCGCATGCCCGCGACTTTCTTGTATTTTGCCGAAGGCATAAAATCCGGACGTTTCTGCTCAGCACCGTTTCTCTCCATTACTTTGCGCAACAGGCGTCGGCCAACGGTTTCGATAAATTCATTGACCGCCCCTACCTAGGGGTTTGGGACAAACGAGCCAAGATCGCCGAATTACTGGCCGAAAACCAACTAGCTCCGGCGCAAACTATTTTTATTGGTGACATGCAGCATGACATTGAAACGGCCAAATTCGGCGGGATTGGTTCCTGCGCGGTGTTGACCGGCTATAATCGGCTCGATCAATTGCGGGCCAGCGAACCGGATGTCATTGTCGAGCACCTTGGCGAGTTGCGGGAAATCCTGGAACGCAATCAATTCCAATTGCGATCCTGTTCGCGCGACGCGGAAGGTGGGCGCGCATCCTGGCCCATCTGCACCGTGGGTGCGCTGGTTTGGAATGCGGAGAATCAAGTGCTGATGGTTCGCACGCAAAAATGGTCCGATTTGTGGGGCATTCCAGGCGGCAAAATCAAGTTTGGCGAACCTTCGCTCGACGCCTTAAGAAGGGAGATCAAGGAGGAAACCAACCTGGACATTACTGACATTACCTTTGTTCTCGTCCAAGACTGCATTCATTCCAAACAGTTTTATCGCGATGCCCATTTCGTGCTGCTCAACTACACCTGCCGCATGCAGGGTCCGTGCGACGTAAAGCTCAACGACGAAGCGCAGGAATTTCGCTGGATGACGTCGGCCCAGGCCCTGGCCATGCCCTTGAACCAACCCACGCGGGTTTTACTCGAACGAGTGGTCGGGCACGAGCACTGAAGGAACCATGGACCAGATTATCATCCGAGAATTGGAGGTGTACTTCCGCGTTGGCGTTCCGAAAGCCGAGCGGGCCAAGTCACAACGCCTTCTCGTGACCATCGAAATGGACCTCGACTTTACTGCGGCGGCCAGGAAAGACCGCCTCCAGGAAACGATTGATTACCACGCCGTTGCCCTTCGTCTGGCTGGTTTTGGCCGGCGACGCAGTTGGAAACTAATTGAAACATTGTCCGTGGACATGGCCGAGATGATCCTGCGCGAATTCAAACCCAAGCGTGTCACGGTTGAGATCAAGAAATTTATTCTTCCGGAAACCCGCCATGTCGCCGTCCGCGTTACACGCCCAATAAGTTCCGATTCACTCCCCCTTTGAGGAAAATTGGTCTTCTTTGTCTTTGAAAAGAATGTTGAAAGTTGTCATTGAACCGTAACAGCGGGTGACGTACTGTTGCATTTCAACCTTTTCCCCGTCACTAAGCACCGGATGGCTGTTGATTTTCTGCTCCAACACACGCAACTGATTGCGAACGCCCACGAGCTTGTGGAAAAATACTTCCAACGGAACCTCTTTGGTCTGCAACGCGGAGTCAGCCGGATGCAAGACCATTTTGCCTTTGTGCCAGCGCAACCCGAGTTCACCCACAACCGTGTTGGGGCTTTCAAATCCCAAGCGTTTTAGCGTGGATTCAATGGCTGCATTAACGAATTGTTGAAGAGGAACGGTCAATCCTTCCACTCTGAGGACTGCCTCGGCGGGCGCCATCTCGGCGAGCAGCGGGTCAACCGTGCGCAGAATGTTGTCAAATCGAATTGCCGCGTCCACGTTGGAAATCTTTTCGACGACGCCTGCCCCATATTGAGGATGGACCACCTTCATTCCAACGGTTAAATCTTGAAGTTTCATTGTGGAAACGGTGTCCGGCACCGTCCGCTTTGTCCACCAAAATGCTTCTCAGAATCGTTGCCATTGAGGCCGTTCCGCTTATAGTGACGGAGGCAGTTCCCGAAGGAATAATGCTTTAAGCTTGTCTTTTTCAACGCTATCGGGAGAATGCTCCGCTCTTATGGAAGCTGAATCAACGCAGTCGACAGAAACGTATATTAAAGTAATGGCCTGGTTGCATGCCAACCGGAAAGCGCTGACGATCGGCGCTGGCGTGGCGGTGGTCATTGCGGTGGTCATTGGCATCATTGCCTGGCAAAAGGCCGAGGCGGAGTCCAGCACCGGCGCGCAATTAATGGACCTGCCGCTGGCGACCTTTCACGATGGCAGGATGGTGCCGACTGGAGCGACCCCTTTTCTGGATCTGGCCAGACAATCTCCGGACACCACCGCAGGAGAATACGCCGAATTGCTGGGAGCCGAAGGACTTTTTATGGAAGGAAAATATCCCGAAGCGCACCAGGAATTTTCCAAATTCCTCGATGAACATTCCGACAACGCCCTGATCCCGCAGGCCAAGGTGGGTCTGGCAGCGTGTTTGGAAGAAGAGGGAAAGACTCAGGAAGCGGCGCAAAAGTACCAGGAGGTCATCGCAACCTATTCCACTGATGCCAACATCGTTTCTCCCGCCAAACTGACTCTGGCCCGCCTGGACGAAGCGCAAAATAAACCGGAACAGGCCCTGCAATATTACGAGGACTTGGCCCGCATCAATAACCCCTACGATCCATGGGCGGCGGAAGCTCGCGAGCGTGGAATGCTTTTGCTGATGAAACATCCTGAACTTCGAAAGGCGCCGCCCGGCGCTTCTGGAAGCCGGGCATCTCAATCGTCCGGCGCCCCTCTTTTCCCTCCTTCGCAAGCCTCCAAGCCTCCGGCCTTGCCGGCGGCGAAACCATGAAAAAATTAACGATTATCGGAACCGGGTATGTCGGATTGGTCACTGGAACGTGCTTTGCCGAAGCCGGCCACGAAGTGATTTGCGTCGATAAAGACGCCGAAAAGGTAAAATTGTTGCGAGCGGGCGGCATGCCCATTTACGAGCCGGATTTGGAAGATTTGGTAGTGAAAAACGTCAAAGCTGGCCGGCTGAATTTTTCCAACAGCACCCAGGAAGGGGTGGAACGTTCGGACATCATTTTCATTGCCGTTCCCACCCCTGCCCAACCGGACGGATCGGTTGATTTGAGTTTCATCGAAACCGTTTCACGGGAAATCGCCGGCGCCATGACCGAATATAAAATTGTGGTGGACAAGAGCACCGTGCCCGTCAAAACCGGCGAAAAGGTTTCTGAGACCATCAAACGCTATTGCAAATCGAAAGTGGACTTTGACGTGGTCAGCAATCCTGAGTTTCTGCGCGAAGGATTTGCCGTCGGGGATTTTATGAAGCCGGATCGCGTCGTCATCGGGGTGGCTTCGCCGCGGCCGGTCGCGGCGATGAAGGAAGTTTATGCCCCCTACAACGCTCCCATTATTGTCACCGATATTAATTCGGCCGAGCTGATCAAGCACGCGGCCAATTCGTTTCTCGCCTTGAAGATTTCCTACATCAACGCCATCTCCGTCCTGTGCGAAATGTCAGGCGCCAATGTCCAGGAAGTGGCCGCCGGCATGGGCATGGACGCCCGGATCGGCCGCAAGTTTCTCGATGCCTCGCTCGGATTTGGGGGCAGTTGTTTTCCCAAGGACTTGAGCGCCTTCATCCAGATCTCCGAACAGCTCGGTTATCGGTTTAACCTGCTCAAAGAAGTGCAACAGATCAATGCCCAGCAGATGGACCGCTTTGTCAAAAAAATAAGCGACACTCTTTGGGTGCTCAAAGGCAAAACCCTGGGCGTCCTGGGACTGGCTTTTAAACAGAACACGGACGACGTTCGCATGTCCCCCGCCATCGACCTGTGCGAGCGTTTGCAAAAGGAGGGCGCCGCCTTGCGCGTGCATGACCCGCAAGCCATGGAAAAAGCCCGGGCTGTATTGAAGGATGTCACTTACATCGCCGACATGAACGACGTCGCCGCAGGGTGCGATGCCTTAATCATTGCCACGGAATGGCCGGAATTCAAAAAGCTCGATTTGGAAAAAGCCAGCAAGAGTCTGACACATCCCATCCTCTTTGACGGCCGGAATCTCTTCGACGTGGACGAAATGGAACGGCTGGGTTTCCTATATAAAAGCATCGGGCGTGGAAAATCCTGAAGGCGCGTTTAGGAGTTTCCCTGCGCGGTGGCCAGTTCGCGGCGGCTGAAAAGAAAAATGCCCATCACACAAAAAATCCCTCCCAACAAAAGGACGATCTGCGTCACAGCCAAGCCCAGCATCGTCCACGTAATGCTGCGGCCGGTGCTTAAGAAATCAATCGGCGAAAAACCTTCCACCAATTGGATGACCTTGAGCGCACCATGAAATATCGGAACGAAAACAATGTCGATTGGGGAATGCCCGTAACCCCCGGCGGCAGGGTCATAGCCGACCACAGTCCCCTGCTCGACCACCGTCTGTAGTGTCCCGCTGGAAAGTCCCATCAGTAAAAGGGCCAGGGAGGCAAACGCCGCCACCGGGAACGACAGATGACTGGCCGCAGCCAGACCGATCGCCGCCAGCAATGCCAGCCAGCAGAATATAATCATCAGGCCGCGAATAAAATTGATGCCAAAACTGTTTTCATAATAAAGCAGCTCGAATCCGTCTTCCAAAGGAAACATCAACGCCGTATCGTTGTTATTGAGAAAATCGATGTAGAGCCAGCGCTTTTCATCGAGGAGATGGGCCGGTACCTGAAATTCCTGGAATGAATCCGGTGGCAGGACTTGGTGAATCAACACGGCCCGCGACGAGTTCGTGGGGCCGACGCGCCAGTAGGTGTCATAGGTCGTCTCGGGGTTTGGGTTGGCGGCGTGAAATTTGACCCGCAACTGCAACGATTCATTCTGGGTCCGCTCCGGCAGCCGGTGCATGTCGATGGCCCACAAACGCTGCACTCCCGGCGGAACGCCCGTGTACACCGCGTTTAGCCGCTCCGTAATCTGCTTGCGGAGTTCCGCCACCTCCGACGGGGTGGGCTGGGTTTCCATCCGGCTGATTTGTTGCTGCAGGATCTGCTCGACGCGCGGTTTCAAATTAGGCACCGATTCCTTGACCGAGGCGCGCGCCACAAAGATTTCATCCCGCAACACTTTTTGTTCATCGGGAGAAAGACGTCCGGCCCGCCACTGCAATAAAATAAAAATCGCCACCCCAGCCAGGGCCAGCAGCATCGCATTCAGCCCTAGAATTCCCAGCCATTTACCAAGCCACACTTGCCAGCGGCTGATGGGTTTCACCGTCACCATTTGCAATTGGCATTCTTCCACATCCTTGGCCAGCGTCCCGCAGGAGAGCCAAAGGGTCGCCATGCCGAGCAGGGCCGCCACGGAACTCAGTGTGTAGGTGAGTAAAATCTGGGTCAATCCCTTGGCCGTGCCATCATCTTTGAGTAGGAGAGGCAACCCCACCACCGCCCCGGCCAGCAACGCGGCCAAAATCCAAAATAACCGGTAACGGAAGGCGGATTTCCAAGTCAATCCCGCGATGGCCAAAATTCGTTTCACTCAGTGGAAAAAGCAGATCGCCCTTCTGGATTATTTTTCATTCGGCTTGCCCAATAATGAAGACAACTTCTCATTGGCTTTGTTTAAATCCGTCGGCGGCGGTGGAGGCGCGGCAGCCGCCGCCGCCGTTAGCGCGGCGGGCTGGGCCAGCGATTGGAGCTTGGCCTCGTCAACCTTTTCCGCCGGCTTGGACGCTACAACGGGTTCCGCCTTCGACTGGGCCGCGGACACCGTCAATCGTTCCAAAATTCTGTCCGACGGCGGCGCTGCCTCGGCGCCGGCCTGCAAATACGGGGCAACTTTGCTGCCCGAAGTCGCGCCGGAAGTTTCGGCAAAGCTTTCCTTGGCTTTGCGCACGACCTCCAGAAAATAACTTTCCAGATTTTGGCTCGGGTTATCGACTTCAATTTTATCCGCCGCCACGTCGCGCCGAATGATGTCCAGCACCTGCTGCATCGTTTCGCGCGGTAAAACTGGCGTGGTGATGCGGATGGCGTCGGGTTTGGCCAGCAATTCCTTCAAGGTTCCCATGGCTTGAATGCGGCCGCCGTAATAAATGACCACACGATCGCAAACATCTTCCACATCGGACAACAAATGACTGCTCAAAATGATGGTTTTGCCCCGGCGGGCCATGGTCAGGATCAAATCCTTGACCTCCCGGCAGCCGATTGGATCCATCCCGGCGGTCGGTTCGTCCAGGATGACGAGATCCGGGTCATTGATCAGGGCCTGGGCCAGACCGATGCGCCGCTGCATGCCTTTGGAAAACTCACCCACGACGCGCGTGCGCACCTGGCTGAGGCCAACCATTTCGAGAAGTTCCTCGGTTCGTCTTTTTCGCTCCGCCGGCGGCAAATCAAAAAGATTCCCAAAAAAATTCAGCGTCTCGTGCGAATCCAGAAAACGATAGAGATACGATTCCTCCGGCAGATAGCCAATCTTGGCCTTGGTTTTGACGTGGCGCGGAGAATGCCCAAAAACCTCGATATGCCCTCGCGTCGGATAAAGCAAACCGAGCAACAATTTGACGGTGGTCGATTTTCCAGAACCGTTCGGGCCCAGCAGACCGAAGACCTCCCCCCGCCGCACTTCAAAATCAACGTTGTCCACTGCGCGTGCCTTGGGCCGGCCCCAGAAATCTTTGAAGACTTTGGTCAAGCCGCGGACTGAGACAATCGGCTGCCCCAATTTCTTCTTGTCGCCTGGTGCGGCGGCGAGTGGCGCAATTTCAGCAGTCGCACTCATGCGCTAACGGGGCTGGGAGTGAACGGGGCGGGAGCCGCCGGCGCGGCCGAAGCTGGCGGTTCGCCGGCGGGCGCCTGATGAGGCTCCAATTCTTCGCCCTGCCGCACCAACCGCGCGCTATTGAACACAACCATCAACGAGCCGACCACGTGCAGGACGGCTGCGGTGATCGGAGTAATGAATTTCAATGCCGCCAGGATCAAGCCCCCGATGACGAACAATATGCCAACAAGAAAGTTCTGATTAATGACCGCGCGCGTTTGACGCGAAAGCCTGACTAGGAAGGGAAGACGACGCAGGTCATTATTCATCAATGCGATGGTCGCGCTGTGTATGGCCACTTCGCTTCCCGCCGCGCCCATGGCGATGCCAAGATCTCCGGCGGCCAGCGCGGGCGCATCGTTGACCCCGTCTCCAATCACCGCCACACGATATCCTTTGGCTTTGATCTGGCGCACGAAATCCACCTTGTTTTGCGGGAGGCATTCGCCGATTGCCTCTTCGCAACCGATCTCCCGGGCCACGCGCGTGGCCACCGGCTGGCGGTCGCCACTGATCATGGCGATGCGTCGCACACCCGTCGCCTTCAATTGCGCCAGCGCTTCGTGCGCTTCAGGGCGGGTCTGATCCTGCAATCCCACCCAGCCAATGCACTTTCCATTGCGCGCCACAAATATCAGGCTGAACCCCTCGGTTTCGTTCAGGTCCACTGATTTGAGAAAATCATCGGTGATGCCCTGATCTTTGAGCCATTGCGCCCGGCCAATAATGACCTTGGCCCCGTCAATTTGCGCGCTGACCCCGCGCCCGGCGCTTTCGGAAAAGTCTTTTGGCTCGGAGAGCGGAACCCCAGCTTCCGCGGCCAATTGAGCCAGCGCCTTCGCGGTGGGATGGTTACTGTACTTTTCCGCCGAGCCGGCCACCCGCAATAATTCCGCCGGGGTCGTTCCCGTCATTGGCGCCAATCGACTGACGGCGAGTTTACCCGTGGTCAGCGTGCCCGTCTTGTCAAATACAAAAGCATTGATTTTGGCCGCCAGCTCGATATCCCCCACGTTTTTAATGAGAATGCCCAATCGCGCGGCGGCGGACAGCGCCGCCACCATCGCGCTCGGCGTGGCCAGAATAAAGGCGCACGGACAGGCCACGATGAAAACCGCAATGACGCGGCTCAAGTCGCCTGTAAAAGCCCAGACCAAGCCGCCGATGACCAGCACCAACGGGGTGTAAAAGCCCATGTAGTGATCGATGATTCGCATGATGGGCAACTTGGTCTTTTCCGCCGCCAGGATAAGTTCCCGCACTTTGCCGAGGGTTGTGTCCTCCCCTGCCCGTGTCACCCGGATTTCCAATGCGCCCGTCAAATTTTGTGTGCTGGCAAATACTTCGTCCCCGGGTTTCTTATCCACCGGCAATGATTCGCCGGTGATGTTGGCTTGGTTGAAGGAACCCTGCCCGCTGACTATCACTCCATCCGCCGCAACATTGTCTCCCGGCCGGACGCGGATGACGTCGCCGACCGCCAGAAGGCTCGTGGCTACTTCTTCTTCGCCACTGGCCGTGATGCGCCGCGCTTTGGCCGGAGTCAATTTAATGAGCGATTCAATGGAAGCGCGCGCGCCCTCGGCGGTGCGGGTTTCGATGATCTGGCCCATTAACATAAAAAAGGCAATAATGCCCGCTTGCTGATAACCGCCCACCTGAAAATTGGCGGAGCCAAATGAAGCCAGCACGGCCAGGGCCACCAATTCATTGGTCGTCAGCAGTCCCCTGCGCAAATCATCAATCGCCGTCCTGACAATGGGATAGCCCAGGATGATCGCCCCGATCATCGCGCTGGCGGCGGCCACCGGATTCGCGCTGTCCGAGAAAACCCAAGTCACGACGTACGAATTCAAAACAAAGAGCAGCCCGATCAGGGTTTGGGCCAGCGGCAAAACTGCGTGGTCGTGGTCGTGGCCGCAACTGCCGCAGGAATCGCCGGTTTCGTGATCGTGGTCGTGTTCCTGCCCGAATAAGTGGGATTTGACTTGCATAAAATTATGGTGGAGTGGAATTGGTGGATGGCCCTTGCGGTTCCCGGCCCAAATTCAAACGCAACTCGCGCGCGTTCATGTGCGGTTCCAGAATTTTTTCTTGGACACTTTTATAAACCTGTTCCAATTCCATCATCTGGCGCAGGTGTTCGTAGAATTCCGGATTCTGCTCATATTCAGAGCGCACGTCGGTAAATTTCTTTGCTTCCGCGTTCATCATTGCCACCAGGCGCGAACGGTCGGATTCAGCCACGTAGACGCGCGTATTGGCGTCGGCGCGCGCTTCCGCCAGCTTCGTGGTAGCGTAACTGGTGGCTAGGGAGCTGGCATTGTCCCGTTTCACGTTGGCCGCATCAACGGCGTTGAATACATCCGTCAAATGAATGGGCGGAGAGACATCGACGCCCAAGGGAACCTCGAGAGTGACACCGAGATTCTCCTTTTCGACCAATTCTCGCGCCCGCGCTGTGACCGCTTCCCGGAATGCGATTCGGTTTTTTGTGATGATGTCATCCACGGGGAATTGGCTCGCAGCGTATAACAAGGCATTATTCAAAGCGTTGGTCACAAAAACCGCCGCATTTGTAAAGTCGAAATAGAACCTGACTGGGTCTGTAATACGATAACGGGCCGCTGCCACGACATGAATGATATTCGTGTCCGCAGTCAAGGCGTAGCTGATCGTGGCGGGATCAAGGCGATCAAGGTTTGGCGGCGTGGCGTTGTGCTGGCGTTCGTCTGGCGTGAGATACCAACCGACGGAAGACTCCGCCGTTTGCAACGAGGTGAATGGGATTTTCACGATCTCATCGATCGGATTGGGGAACGCCCAGTGGAAGCCGGGGGTGAATAACGCGTGCTCTCCTTCACCCACGGGCTTGCCCAAGCGCAAAACCATGGCCCTTTGCTGGGGGCCGACGGTAAAAATTCCCGAACACAGAAAAGCCAGCACCAACACAACCATGATGATCTTGACGATGAAAAAGCTGCTGCGCAACGCGTCAGCCAGGGCTTGCGAGCGGGCATCTTCAGCGGGCGGCGCCGGCAGATCGGGTGCGGGTTCGCTCATGGATTCTTTCCCTCCGGGACTTTGGCCGGCTCAAATTTCTCCGGCGGGATTGGCTGCAACCAATTGAGCGGCGCCGTGCTTTGATCCAGAATCAAAGTGGCATGGTCCTTCAGCAAGGAGTCCAAGGCTGTCATTTGCATGTTGAAAGTCGCCAGATTGGTATTTTGCTGCAGAATCTGCAACGAGTGCATCATCTGCGCCTCTCCTTCTCCCTGAATTTTGCGGGCTTGCGCGTCGGCATCCGACAACAACTTGGCGGCGTCGCTATTGGCTTTCGATTTGATATTTGACGCCAACTCTTCTCCGGAAGAGTCGATTTGTGCAATGTAAACCTTTCGCTCGGAGGTCATGCGATCAAACACATTTTGCGTGACGCTTTCCGGCAGGCCGATTTTTTTGATCTGCACGAACTTTATGTCCAGCCCGTAATGCTGGGCGCTGACATCCTGCTTGACCCTTTGCAAAATCTCGTCCTCGATTTGCCCGAACTTCATCTGTTTGGGATCCGTGGAGACGAAGTCGGAAAAGACATGCTGGCCGGCCACCTCGTTTTTCGCGTTGCGCACCAATTCTTCCAGGCGGTCCTGAGCCACGGCGATGGAGCCGTTGGCGAATTTCGGGAAAAATTCCTTTGGATCCTCAATTCTCCAGCCGACATACACTTCCAGCATGAGGATGTTCTGGTCGGTCAATTTAATTTGTTCAAACTTGCCCTCAAAATTTTGGATTTTTTGGTCGAGTTTATAGACCTTCTCGATGGGCCAGGGCCATTGCAAGCCAAGGCCCGGCTCGGTTTTCTCCCGCACAATCTTGCCGAACAAAGTAACCACGGCGACTTCGGATTTGCGCACCTGGTAGGTAAAGAGCAACAAGCCAAAAACCACGATCAGGACAAATGCGACGGCGAGTGTAAGGGGGCTTCGTTTCATATTACTTTTTGGAAGGCGCAGGAAGTTCGTCTATCAACATGTCACGACGAATCTTGTCCTCCAGATTATAGATAATGATATCCGGAGTGTTGGTCGTGGCGATAATGTATTTGCGGGCCTGGCGGCTGTCCGTGACCAGCGCGTCGAGGCGGGCGCGCTGTTCGTAAACCCCGTTGACACCCGGGGCGGCGGCATAGGCCAGCGCTTGATTCGTAAAAAGATTGGCGCGGGCAGCGGCATTGGTAATCACCCCGTGTTCATCCGCTTCCGCCGTCCATACGCAATTGGATGCGGCCGCGCCGGCCAAAGCGTTGGTCGTAAATTCATAGGCGTGCGCATCCAGGATTTTCGATTCCTTCGTCTCGGCAGCCCCGACTACTTTTTCAAAAATAGCGGCGACTTTTTGCGGTGGATGAATGTCTTCCAAACCAACGAAAGTTATCATGGCCCCAAGTTCCAGATCATCCGCCGCTGCCTGTATATTCTTGCGCAAGGCGAGGCCGGCGGCAGCGCGACCGCGTGACATCAAGTCGTCAAAGTCGGCGCTTGCCAGATATTGAACCACTTGGCGCAACGCCACGCCCTGGAGCAACGTGTCAGGATCCTTGTTGATGTAGGCCCACGCCGCCAGATTCGTGATTTGGTACTGCACCGGAATGCTGACCGAAAGCAAACTGACGGGCGGGCTTTTGTTCCCGGTAATATCATTGGTGACCTGGCTGGCCACTAGAAAATTGTCCTCCTTGGCGTGGGTCACCGTCCAAACAATCGTGTTGCGCACCTCCGGTTCCGCACCAACAATAAACGTCTGCACTTGTTCGGTGTGGTAAACGGCCGTCTGATCAATCGGCCACGGAAGTTTCAGGTGCAGTCCCGGCCCAATGACGCCGTTCTTGCCCAACGGCTGGCCAAAACGTTCCAATAACGCTTCATCTCCCGGGTTAATGACCACAAAGCAAGTGGACAACACAAGGATACCGAATTGCGCCAAAACGAGCCATCCCAAGGCTTTTTCAAGGAAACGATAGAACCAGTGTTCCGAAACTTTAAATCCAAATTGATAATCCAGCGCATGCGCAGCGGTGGTGACGATCGCCTCCGGCTCCCCAAGCAATCCCACCAACCGGCTCTCATAAAGCACGCGCGATTCGCCGCCACGCACCCGAACGCGATAAATTTCCAGGATCAACCCCAAAAGGGTTTCCACCGCGATCAACCCGATGATGACGCACAGCACTCGAGCCACGATCAGGTCGGCCTTGACAAAGCCCCCCAAAAAGCTGGCCGCGATGTCCCCCGTCACCAGGAAGCATGCATAGGCGCTTAACAGCATGTACGCGGAGCCTGGCCGCAACAGTTTTTGACCTTGCAACCGCGCGAGTCCGCTGGAGTATTTTCCCAGCAAAAACAGGATCAAACCAAACATGCCGAGTAACGCCATGGCCAGCGTGGCATGATCGGAGATTATCGGCGGCATGGACGCCACTTTCGTCCATGGCCAATACGCGGCGGCAGCTTGCAGGATGAATAAAAGCGCGGTTAGAACGGGGATGAAATGGCGTTCGAATTGCTGGCGCGAACGCTTTGCCGGAAAAGTGTCGTCCCCCGCGCCGGCAAAAAGCGATTCGCTCCCGCGGGATTTGCTCAATTCTTCCAATTCCAGCCGCTCGAATTGCTCCCGCTCGATCAATCCCATTTGGAAATAGCTCATCAGCGCCACCAGCAAGCCAAACCCCGTCAGCACCGTGGCCAGGGCGGCTGCCGCGGAGCTGACATAGCGAGTGACCAGCAACAGGCCAATCGTGGCCACCAACATTGCCACCCAATTAATCAACCCGACTTTTTTTGCGCTTTGATCCATGGCAGTTTCAACTCAGTTCACGATCTTCAAACAACACCAGGGCCACGGCCAGGATGGCTCCGATATAACCGCAGGCGTAAACCAGCGCCTTGCCCAAATAGGTCAAGGGAATCTGGTGCTTCTCATCCAAGGCGTCCGCGACCCAGAACAGTTGCCAGTTTGGCGTGACGGTGTAAAGAACCGATGCCCACCACGAACCGGCCTTGGACCGCGTTCCCCAAAAATAATCCGACATCAACCCCAGCAAAAACAACCCGCAGCAAATCGCCAGCGCGGGTATCACTTCCACACGGGTCGAGCAGGCCAGCGCCAACGCCGCCAATATCAGCAGCGCCATCAGGATCAGGGCTGATGCCGGAATGACGCGCAAGTCCATTCCCATGTAATCCGCCCCCATGCGCCCGGCGTTGCGCGGTATAAATTCCAGGATGCCAAACGCAAGAACTGACATGATCACCACCGCCAGCACCGCGTCCGAGACAAATGGCCGGCGCAGAAAAAAATTGGTCAGACCGCCTATCACATAGGCCAGGACGATGCCTCCGCAAAAGATTTCCAGCCCCGGGTAGTCAATGTCGCCATAGGCGTCAAAGGCCATCCGGGTCGCCAACAGCGCCGCGATGCAATTGACGAACGTCAAGACGGTCAGGGCCAGTGCCAGGCCCGTGTATTTGGCCAGCAGGAATTGGGCGCGTCCTACAGGTTTGGCCAGCACGGCCAGGGCGGTGCCGCTGCGGATTTCCCGAGCCACGGAGGCCGAGGCGCTCAGGACGGCCCCAAAAAGCCCGGCCAAGAGCATCACCGCCAGCACGGTGTTCTTGACCAGTTTGGGTTCATCGCCAAACCCAAAATAATAGACACAGGCCAGAAAAATCTCGAACAGCGCCGACATCGTCATCAGCAGCAAGAAAACCGGCTGCCGGATCAGTTCCATAAATGCGTTGCTAGTAATGGCAATAAATTGTCGCATGATTTCAGGCAGACCGGGCTGCGGGCTGCGGCGGACACGTTACGATGACTTGACTCAATTGCAATGGGTTATTCCCTGTATACATGGACAAACGTAAGACAACTTTCTTAAGGAAAGATTCAAAAAACGGCAAGACAAGAGTTTTTTCACTCCTGGTCCGTGACGGCGTCATGGAACTTGAGAATGTCACCTTTCTGGCCCTTAAGTTCCCCTTCCTTAAACTGAATGGCCGCGCGCGGGTGCAGGTTGCGCAAACCGGTCAGCAGATACGGCAAGTCATAGCCCCAAAGCAGCTTCGACCGCATCGGCTCAATGTGATTCTGCACGCAATCCAGAATGGGGCGGAGTTGGTATTTAGGGTTATGCAGAAAACCGATGAGCAACTCCATTGGGCAATTGCCCGCGCCGCGGCCCAAGCCAGCCATGGTGGCATCGAGGAAATTGGCGCCCTCAATAATGCCTTCAATGGTGTTGGCATAGGCCAACTGCAAATTATTGTGTGTATGCACGCCGACTTCCTTGGCGGCGGGTTTGCAGTGCGAAAGATATTTTTTCACCATGTAACGCATCTGCTCGCTGTAAAACGCGCCGAAACTGTCCACCAGATAAATGGCCAGCGTTTCGGACCTGGCCAGCATTTCCAACCCCTCGTCCAATTCCCGCTCCGGGATGATGGAGGCGGCCATCAAATTGACGGTTGTTTCGTAACCCTTGTCGTGGGCGTCCTTGACCATGTCGAGCGCGGTGGGAATCTGGTTGATGTACGTCGCCACTCGGATGACGTCTATGACGCTGTCCTTTTTTGGCAAAATATCGTGGTGGTAATCACATCGCTCCGCATCGGCCATGATGGTCAATTTGAGATCCGTTTTATTCTCCCCGACCACGCGGCGAATGTCTTCTTCCGTGCAATACTTCCAACAGCCGTGCTCACCTTGCTTGATCCCTTTGCGCGACGCCTTGTAACCCATTTCCATGTAATCAATGCCCGCCGCGACGCACGTCTCGTACACCGCCCGGACGATTTTATCGTCGAAATGGTGATTGTTCATCAATCCGCCGTCGCGAATGGTGCAATCCAGCACTTTGATTTCGGGCCGGTAAGAGAGCCAGCGGTGCTCCGGTGTATCCTTGGCTTTTGCGGTCTTGGAACTCATGTCGGGTCTGTTTGTATATGATTCACGCGGTATTGTTCCGTAAAACCGGGCTGAGGGACAGCAGAAAAATTAGCCGTACGCGTCGGCCGTCTAGGGAACGGATGCCACTTCTTTTTGTGCCAGCCAGCCGATGTGGTTGGCGGCGTCGCTCACTTGCAGCCAGTCGCCGTCGTTTCCCAGGACCAGCAATTCCGCGCCATCGTGGACGGTAAAAGCGCTCTGTGATTCCGGCAATGGCCCGCGCCGCGCCACCGCCTCCGGCACAATAACCACGGAGTATTTTTCGATCAGGCGCTGCTCCACAGCCAAGCCAAGACACACGCCAAGGCCCAGGCAGGCAAAGCCCAGCACGGGAGTCAATGCCGCGCCGGATTTCTTCAAACCGGGCCAGATTTCCCGCACTGTCAAGACCAGAAAAAAAAGCGCAACGGCTGCCGAAGCCGTCACGGTCCATTCGTTCAGCGTTAGCCGCCCAATCCAGCGTGTCCGGCGATTGCCCGGCAGCGCGGAATTATTGGCGCCGGCTTGGGTGCGGACGATTTGCAAATTGGCCCTGATATCGGGATCGCGCGGGGCCAGGGCCTCCGCTTGACGATAGGCCCAAATGGACCGCCCCATCTGACCGGCTTTGAACCAGGCGTTGCCGAGATTGAAATAGAGCGCAGAGGAAACATTTCCGGCCCGGGTAATCTTTTCATACGCGGCCGCAGCCTGGGTGTATTTGCCTTCTTCATAAAACTTATTGGCTTGGGTGAACTCCTCCGTCACCGGTTCAGCCCAAAGAGTCATCGTGCCCAGGAGCAATAGCAGGACAAGTCCGACACCCTGGGGAAAACTGGTTCGCGTCGGCGTGGCGGGCATGGCTTGCAGCCCGTGCAGGGCCGTTTTTACTTTTGGGATCAGAGAAGTCAATTCGCGCGAGGTATGCTCCGGCGTATAACGATACTGGTTGCAAGCGTGGAACAATTCCCGCAAAAGCGCCGGTGTTTCAGGCCGCAGGCCGTTTTGGGGCAGGTCATCCAAAACCGCTTCTGTGATGGCCGGCGCCGGCAGGTCCAGACGTTCCCCCAATTGCTCTTGCAACAACCGCAGAACTGTCGCGTAGAAAGTTTCCGCGTCATTGGCGGCGGCGGACCGCGCCAAATCCACCAGACCTTGCCGCACCACCCCCGCCGCTTGCCGTTGCCGGCGCAGGCGCGGATTATTGGCCAGTTTCTCCTTTTGCCTCCGCCGCAGCAATGCGCAAATCCAAGCCAGCGGGGCGAGGGCCTGGCAAGCCAAAAATCCCGGTTGCCGCAGGAGCGGCGGCTCGACCGCCCGAGTCTTGCCCGGCATCGGTTTGATGTGAACAATTTCCTCCCCCTGCTCTTGCGCGTCGGACGGCGCTGCGCCGCCTGAGAGAATAGTGGGTTGGGGTGTCGCAACGGTGGCATGAACTGTCAACGGGATTGCCGGATGGGTCAGCGTGCGAAAAGCACCTTGTGCCGGGTAAAAATAGCTGAAAACAAACGGCGGAACCTCTTTCACCTCTGCGTTCTGAGGCGTGATAACCTGCTCAAAATATTTTGAGCCTTCGATTTGCATCGGGTCTGAGGTCTCGAATTTGCTCGTTGCCGGGTAAGTTTTAAATTCGCGCCATTCCGCATCGTTATTGGTTGGGAGCGTGACGGTGCCAAACGCACCCCGGCCGGCAATACGAATTTTCAACGTGATGGGATCGCCCACTCCCACGGCGGTGGGGCCGGCGTCGCATTGCGCCAGGTTAAAATCGCCAATGGCACCGCTGAAACTGGGCGGAGCCCCGTTGGTCGGTACTGCCAGGACGGTAATTTCCGGCGCATCACTGGTAAAATTGGCTTGATGCCCTTCCGACCAGCCGAAAAAAGTGTGCTGGCCGGAATAAACGGTCAGGCTCCAAGTCGCCGGGCCAAGCGCAAACTTGCCGGTCTTGATCGCCGTGGCGGAAGTGTGAAAGCTGAAAAGGTTGTAAACGCCGCGGGCCAGCCGGACGCGAGAGGCCTGCTGGTGCGGATTGGGAAGGTCGCTGATAATAAAATTGTCGCTGCTGAGTTGCGGCAGTTGAATGTTGCCCACGTTGCCTTGGCAATAACATTGAACCTCTACCGCCAGGATTTGCCCCAGGTAAATGGTCGTGCTGGACGGCACGATTTTAAGAAACGCTGTTTCCGGCTCTCCCGAAGGCGACGGCGCATTTCCACTGAGTACTTTCAACGTAATCGGGCGGCTTCTCAAAAGCTCGCCGCCAGCCGTAACCTCAAGGGACGGAATGGTAAAGTTCCCCGGCTTGGTGGGATGCAATTCTATCGAATAAACCGTTTTGCGAGTCATGCTAGTCCCAACGATGGAGTAGGATTGTTGCGATGATCGGCTGCCATATTCCAGGTTGGCAATGGGCGGCAACTGCGGCTCGGCCGGGGGGGAACAATCCTCAAAGGTCATGGAAAGGACCGCGGACTCCCCGAAGCTAATGGGGTTGCGATCCAGTGAGACATCCAAACTCGGCGCCCCCAATGCAGAGACCCCCACTATCAGTGAAATTAAAAGCAAAACCCAGCCGTATAAGTCACGGCTCAATCGGCGCATCCGATCTCCCTGTGGAGGACGGTGGCGGAGGGTTTCCCACGTTAAAAGACTCACCATAAAGCAAGACAGCAAATCTTTGCGCCTGTTCAGCCGTGTGGCAAGCGCGAACACCTTAGACCGGACAGGCTTGCTTCCAAATCGGCACCGAGCGTTTCATCTCCGCAATAACAAATTGACACGCGGCAAATGCCTCCTCTCGATGGGGCGCGATGGTCTCCACCCAAAGGGAAGGCTCGCCTGCCACCACCCGTCCGACGCGATGGACCAGCCGAATCGACGCCAGCGGCCAGCGCTTTTCCACCTGGTCGAAGATCAGGTCGAACTGTCGTCGCGCCATATCCGCAAAAACCTCATAATCAATCGCGTCAATGGGCCGGCCCGCCTCAGAGCCGCGCACCACTCCCAGAAAATAGACAACCGCCCCCATGCCGCTGGCCAACTCACGCCGTTGCAGCAGCGCCACTTCATCGATCTTATCCGTCGTAATGTTCACCTCGCGCCGCATGTTCTTCTCATCCGCCTTGCACCGGCGGGAATAGGGACACCTCGTCCCCTTCTTGCAGGATATAATCAGCGCCCTGATAATCAACGCCCACCGCCACCAGCAGAGATTTTTGCACGGGAACAAGCTTGGGGAAGTGAACAAATAACTTTTGCAAAAGATTTTCGATCCGGCTTCCCGGCTCAACGTTTTCTACAACTGAGGCCGAGCCGGTCAACTCTTTGCAATACGAATAAAAATGGACGCGAATCTGCACTGAATACCCACCTTACCTGAGTTTGTTCTCGGTGCGAACTTAAAACAAAAGGAAAAGGAGGACAACTTCGGCAGACCGCCCACAAAAAAAAGAAAGGCCGGACTTGCGTCCGGCCCATCTTCTTATGAGAACAAAGCCTTTTTGAAAGTCTTTGCGTGACTCATGCGACGCCGCAGTCATACGTCATTTAACACACACGGAAACCTGCATTTTTGCACTGTCAACTTCCTAAACATTAACCCAACCTCCTTTTTCTGCTAGTCACCAGTACTGGTGACAAGCCTTTTATCGGGAAAAGGTGGTCGGAACTTTAGCCGAAAGGAGCTTGTTTAGAATTTAAGTGTCTTATTTAAAGCACCTTACAATATATATCCCATTCGGTTTTTATCTCATTGCACCTCGCGGCGCACAAGCCGGACGTAGTTATAGATGCGAATCACATCGCCTTGCGGGCCGCGACCATGCGGGAACCGCGCCGGGTCACCTGTCTTGGGATCACTCCGTTGCGCACCCGCTTCATGGACATCCACAAAGTGGTAATCCCTGTTGTCATTTTCCTCCGGAGGACCTCCATCTATCGGCGGGCGATCCGATGGGCCGTCCGGGCCGGGACCACCCCCGAAATCGCCGCGCCGTTCCGGTGGTCCGCCTCCAATCCGTGGCGGTCGCATCCAACCCGATCCGCGACCAAAGGCGACATACATCGCCGCTTCCCCACCACGGAACCCGGCATGCGTGGTCGCCGACCAGTAAAATGGGAAGTCGGCCTGGCCGGCCTCGTTCGTGATCGCGCTGCAGTTGAAGAGCGGATCGATGGCGGGTGACTGAGTCGTGTCAGGGGACCGCGTATAATCCACGATGCTCTGCAATTCCTTCACGCTTGGCAAACGCCAGTCGCCATGACCGAGAAATTTCTCCGCGTTTTTCTTCTGCACCCAATTCAATGCGTCCTCCCAGTTCATCCCTTTGCCGCTGTCCGTCTTGGACCAAACGAGTCCCGTCGCGCGATCGCTGATCGCCCCGTCGCCATCGTCAAGGAAATTGTTCCTGCCGTAATTGGGATTGCCCCGCACGCATAGCACGAAGAAAGTTTTCTCTCGGCCGCCCGGCATTTGCAGATCATACCCTTTGATCCGCCCGTCCGCGAAATTGACGCCAAATACTTTGCCGCCCCCGCGCACCGACCAGCCTACACACTTCGTCCTCGACGCATATTGGGAATCAATGACGCGCTCGCCGGCGCTCGCGTTGCCATAAGCGAACTCGAAAAACTTCGTGTCAATAAACGGCTTCAATCCGGAAGCGTTCAAATTCATTCCCGGAGGTCCGCTCGGATCCATGCCGCGAGCGTCAAAAAGCGAATATAATTCCTTGATCGTCGGCAGCCGCCAATCGCCGAATCCCCCGAACTTGACGGCATTGAGCTTCGCAGGAAGCCCCCGGGCCTGCGAGAAAGTCAGCTTATTGCGCGAAGTTAATGAACCATCGCCATCCGTGTCCGGACTGCGCTGCCAGGTCAGGCCCGTGTTATTGTCAATCACAGTCAACCCATCGGGCCTGAGAGCATAACTGGCCGGATGGTTTTGGAACTGGGCATCCTGACCATAGAACGGTTGCCCAAATTTCGGAGGAGCGATTTCGCTCCGATTATTGTAGCACTTGGCTTGGCCAGTATCGACCACCGTATAGGTTGGAGCAGCGCGAAGGCAAACCATTGCCTGCCCGCCAGCCAGCACGGCAGCAAATATCGAAGCGAATCTTTTCATGCCCCCACTCTAAACTGAACAACCTTAAAGGAACATGAAGCCGGAAAGTCCAGCTCTGAATGTGCTTTGAAGTCTTCCGAAATCCTTGTCAACGAGGTAACCGTTCTTAAGATCAAGCCATTTCCATAACATGCAAACGGCCAATATGAAAGGCGATGCGGGCAGCTTGGCGCGAGGCTTGGGCGTTGTCCTCCTTGCCGCTGGCAATTCCCGCCGCATGAATCGACCCAAGCTGCTTTTGCCTTGGGGTGGCACGTCCATCGCCGGACATCAAATCCAAGTTTGGGATAATTTGCGCGCAAAGCAGATCGCCGTGGTTTGTGCCGGCGGCGACAAAGCGATGCAGGCCGAGTTGGACCGGATAAATTTTCCGGCCGGAAACCGGATTCTGAACTACGCCCCCGAAAATGGGATGTTCAGTTCGATTGTTAGTGCGGCGCAATGGTCCGGATGGACAACGGGATTGACGCATTGGGCGATTATGTTGGGAGACCAGCCTCATCTTCGTCCGGAGACTCTGCAGGCCTTGCTGGCGTACGCAGCGACGCAACCAGGCAAGGTTTGCCAACCTCGCTGGCAGGGTCACTTCCGCCACCCCGTGCTCCTTCCAAAAACGATCTTCTCGCGGCTTGCAAATACACAAGTGCCAACCCTCAAAGACTTTTTGGAGCCGCTGAGCATTGCCGGCTGTAACGTCGACGATTCGGGTGTTGACCAGGACATAAACACTCCCGCAGATTATGAGAAAGCCTTGGCCCGCTTTTCTGAGCACTAACCTAACTCTTCAACCCGTCGGGCACCATGGGCATGGAACGCAGACGAATGTTCGCGGCGTTGAATATCGCGTTGCCAATCGCGGGAGCGATGCAAACAATCGGGGTTTCTCCCGCGCCTGCTGAGGCGATGTCCTTGCGGTCGATCAATACCACTTCGATTTTGGGAACGTCGCTGAAGCGCGGGACTCGATATTCTGAGAGCAGGGAATTAGTGATCATGCCGTTTTCAAATTCGATGGCTTCAAAGAGCGCGCCGCCCAAACCCATCACCAACGCCCCTTCCACCTGGTTTTTCAGGTGGTTCGGATTAACAATCGCACCGCAGTCGAACGCGCTGACGGCGCGAATCACTTTGACACTTCCGCTGTCCTTATCCGCCAAAACCTCGGCACAGGTCGCGATGTAAGAACCCTTTTCCGTGCCGGCAGCCAGGCCGAGTCCGCGCCCGCTGCCGCTTTTGGCCGCACGCCAACCGAAAGCCTCCGCGGCTGCCTCCAAAATGGCACGCAGGCGCGGGTCCTTCAGGTTCTTGAGGCGAAAGTCCAGCGGATTCATTTTCACGGCAGCCGCCAGGTCGTCCATGTGCGACTCGCGCGCGAAATGGTTCGCGGTCGATGCCAGCGCGCGGTACGACCCCTGCCGCAACGGCGATTTCGATCCGTGGGATTCGACTTTGTGATTGGGGATATCGTAGGGGCTGCGAATGCCGGAGCCACCCGAATTGTAATTATGGAACTCCCAAGCCGTGATGGTGCCATCGTCGCGCACACCCGCAGTGACGTCGATCACGCCGGCGGGGCGGAAATAAGCCCAGGTGAATTCTTCTTGACGTGTCCAGACCAGCTTGACCGGCTTGCCCGCGGCCCTGGCCAGGCGCGCCGCCTCAATCGCCGCTTCGCCAGTATGCTTCCCGCCGTAGCCGGCGCCTGTGTCGGGGACAATGACGCGGACGCTTTCCAAGGGGATTCCAAACGCGTCAGCCAGCTCCGAGCGGACGCCAAAAGGCCGCTGTGACCCAGTCCAAACCGTCAGTTTGCCGCCGTCCCACGAAGCTGCTGCCGCGCGCGGTTCCAGAGGAGTATGGGCGATGTAGGCGATTGTGTAAGTTGCCTGCAATTTGTGCGAGGCGGCGTTTAATCCGTCCTCAGTCGAACCATCATTCCCACCTTCTCCGCGTCTGTCCCCATCCCCACTGGCGTTCTTGCGGAGATAATCAAAAAGTTCGGCGCCGGAGGGTTGCGGCGAGGCTGTCCATTTGGCCTGAATGGCCTCCACGGCATGTTCCGCGCCCAAGACGTCCGGGGCCGTCACACCAACGAAATCGCCATCGCGCACTACCTTGACGCCCGGCATTGCCTCTGCGGCCGTGGTCCCGACGGATGCCAGCGACGCATGAAAAGCAGTTGGCCGCAGCACCCGGCCATGCAACATCCCGGGCAGAGTCGTGTCGGACGAGTATTTATGGTTGCCCGTGACAAAATCGCGACCGTCCGTCTTAGCGACAGAAGTGCCGGCAATCTTCCAATCCGTGGCCGGCGTGACGGAACCCTCGTGGGTCACAGACTTGACCAGCTTTTGACCCTTGGTCAGTTCACCGACCGTAATCGATTCGGGGCCGCCCGCCTTAGAAATCTTTCCATTGCTCAGAACCAGCGTCGCGCGATCCGTCTTGAAATGATCCGCCGCCAGATCCAGCAAGGCTTCACGGGCGGCAGCGCCAATCTTGTGCAACCGCGACGCCATTTGCGGCGTCGTCTGGCTCCCGAAAGTGCCCATGTCGAAGGGGGTTAAATGCGTGTCCGCCATGACCATTTTGATTGAAGCCAGCGGTGCGCGCAGTTCTTCGGCAACGGCTTGCGTGAGCGAAGTGCGGATGTTCTGGCCCAGTTCCGCTTTGCCGGTGAAGACCGTCACCATGCCATTCTCGCCAATATGCAGCCACGCGTTGATGTCGGCGGGAATCGCTCCGCCCCGCCCACCTCGACGCCGGGGACCGCCGGATTCCTGGGCCAGCGCCGGCATTGCCACGCACAACACCACAAGGCCGCACCCCAGCCGTTTGAAAAACTCCCTGCGATCCACCGCAAAATTGTACGGGAGCGATTCGAAAAATTCGTAGCGCTCCGCCTCGATGACAAATTCCTCCGTCCCATTCATTTTGCGCCTCCCGGAACATTACGGGCGGCTTCCTTGATCGCAGCGATAATCCGCTGGTAAGTACCGCACCGGCAAACATTGCCATCCATGAAACGCACAATTTCGGCCTCCGACAGGTCTTTGCGTTTCCGCAAAAGGGCGACGCCGGACATGATCATGCCGGATGTGCAATACCCGCATTGAAAAGCGTCGTGATTGAGAAACGCCTGTTGCAACGGATGCAACTTGCCGTCGCGTTCGAGGCTTTCGATGGTAAGCACCTTGCGCAGGCCGACGCTGCCGACTGGAACTTGGCATGAGCGAACGGACGCGCCGTCCAGCAACACCGTGCAAGCCCCGCAGCGCCCCTCGCCGCACCCATATTTTGCGCCGGTGAGACCGAGGTCGTCACGAAGAACGCTCAACAAGGTCCGTTCGCCCTCGGCGTCAATGGGGGCATCCTTGCCGTTAACATTCATTTCCGAGACTTTGGGCATAATGCTTTGCCTTCCTGCCAACACGCCTGACGGGAAACAAAATGGCTTGCCGGCGGCGCAAAGGCAAGCCGTTCCCGGCCCAAAGGCTCGGTATCAATCGTGCCTGTCAATCCATTGGTCATTCTTATTGAATCCCTCCCCTGCTCCACATATTTTGACCCATGCTAAAAATTGCGCCTTTTCATGCGCCACCCCGTCTCCTGCTGGGACCGGGCCCGAGCAATGTGGCTCCTTCTGTGCTCAGAGCCATGTCCCAACCACTGGTTGGACACCTCGACCCCGTCTTCATCCAAATGATGGAAGAAATCAAAGCGATGCTGCGTTCAGTCTTCGTCACCAAAAATGAAATGACTTTCCCGGTCAGCGGCACCGGCAGCGCGGGGATGGAATTTTGCTTCGTCAATCTGGTCGAGCCGGGCGACGAAGTCATCATCGGTGTCAATGGTGTTTTCGGCGGGCGCATGGTTGACGTGGCGGAGCGATGCGGAGCGCGCGTCACAAAAGTCGAGGCGCCGTGGGGCCAGATCATTGAACCTGGACAAATTGCCGATGCGTTGAAAAAAGTCCACCCGAAGCTGGTGGCCATGGTCCACGCCGAAACTTCAACCGGCGCGGCCAGTCCAGTTGATGAAATTGCCCGGATAACGCACGAGGGGGGAGCACTTTTTGTCCTCGATGCGGTCACTTCGCTGGGCGGTTATCCGCTGAAACTGGACGAATGGGAAGTGGACGCCGTTTACAGCGGCACGCAAAAATGCCTGAGTTGCCCGCCCGGTTTGTCGCCGGTGTCGCTCAACGCGCGCGCGCTGGCCGTCGCCACCCACCGCAAGCGCAAAGTCCAGAGTTGGTATCTCGATGTCAATTTGCTGGCGTCGTACTGGGGGCACGACCGCGTCTATCATCACACCGCGCCGATTACGATGAATTACGGATTGCACGAAGGCTTGCGGCTGGTCTTGGAAGAAGGGCTGGAAAATCGCTGGCAGCGCCACGAGCAGAATTATTTGGCGTTGAAAAAAGGGCTGGCCGGCCGCGGCATGGAACTGGCATCGCAGCCTGGACATCAACTGTGGCCGCTCAACGCGGTGCGCGTTCCCGACGGCGTCGATGAGGCGGCTGTGCGTAAAAAAATGCTGGCCGATTTCAACATCGAAATCGGCGCCGGGCTAGGTCCTCTCAAGGGAAAAATCTGGCGCGTGGGTTTGATGGGCGAAAACAGCCGCAAAGAAAACGTGGGGACATTTCTGAGCGCGCTGGAGAAAATCATGGTGTAGGGCCGCCCGTCGAGATTGTGTAATAGGGTTTTGGGATGACGTTCCCCGGAAAATTCGTTTCGTCACTCAGCAGGGCCGCCAGCGCCGGGTTGGTCAGCACTCCGGAAACCGTGGCCGGCGCGCCGTCCACCGTAATGGCTTGCTGGATCAGGCGAATGCCGTGGCTGTAATCCGCCCAGGTTTGCGCGTGTCCGTTGTAGAGGGGTTGAATTGCCGCGCCGTTGGTCTGTTGCCAGCCGTAAATCACCACGGGCGTGTGGCTCCGGTGAAGATTGGTATAGATCAGAGTCGAAATGACCACGTCTTTTTTATGGCCCGCCACCAACGCCCCCAAAGGATGGGCGTGCAGACAAGCCAGCCGCTGGGTCCAGACCATGCTGTTGTGTTGACTGAAAATCGGGACCGTGATCATGGCGGCGCTGGCCGGAATTGGAGCCGGTATTAGTTTGACTAGGGCCTGCGCCCAAATGTCTTTGACCATCTTGCGGGTCGGCAGCGTGCAACCCAGCAGGTGGGCGAGGCGTTGCGCCAGCACTGGGGTCATCGGCTCCAGCAAGTAATCATTGTCAGCGCCGATGCACATGTAGTCCGGGGTCACATAATAACTCACCGTATGATTCGTCCCGCTGATCACGGCGTTGGTCGTGATCAACACCATCTTTCGCATCCAATTCGGCACGTTGCCAGCGGCGATTTGGGCATAAATCAAATTCTCCCGCTGCGCATCGGGGGGCGCGGGCAGCGGGGTGATGAGCTGGATGAACTCCTTCCCGCCCAATGCATTTGCCGCTCGCGGCAGCACCTTAAGGGTTTGCGCCACCGCAGCACAACCCATGCAGGCCAATAAAACGGCGCAGCCAGTTTTGATCCGCATAAAAATCCACAATGCCTGACAAAGGCCCAGCCGGGCAACAACATCCGTTCGACAAAGGGAACGGAAGCCCACTTCTTTCTTGCATTTTGCCTCGTTTTAGTTTACAAGATAATAGCTGCATGTCGTTACTATATGACTGATAACGAAAAGACAACCATAAGAGCACAATTGTCGTCCGTTTTTCGTCCGAGCGCCCCCATTGATAGCTACGCCCTCTTCGGCGGGCGAAAGCAACAGATCGATATGCTGATGGGCGCGATTCTTCAGACCGGGCAACACGCCATTCTTTATGGCGAACGCGGCATCGGCAAGACTTCCCTCGTGAGGGTTCTGGCCGAGGTGTTGTCATCCGCCGGACACAGGACGGTGCATTCGGATACGCTGAACTGTGATTCAACCGACGACTTTTCGTCGTTATGGCATCGGGCGCTCCGGGAGCTGACTTTCAAGATGAGGGTCAAGTCCGGACGGCCCAACGCGTATGAAGCTCCTCGGGACGAGAACAAGGAAACAGAAGGACTCCTGCCAAAAATCGTGAGCCCCGACGACGTGAGGCGGGCGCTGACCACCTTCACCGGCAGGGGCGCCGTCATTATATTTGACGAGTTTGACCGAATCACCAACCGGGAAGCAAAAACCCTGATGGCCGACACGATCAAGAACCTGTCGGACCACGCCACGGACGCCACCCTTGTCATCGTAGGCGTGGCAAAATCCGTGCTCGAATTGATTTCGGAACATCGCTCCATTGACCGGGCCATTATTGAAGTTCCCATGCCCAGGCTGTCGCCCGATGAGCTGACCCAAATCATCTCCAAGGGCTTCGCCAATTTGAAGATCAAGATGAGCGAGCCGGTGCGGCAAAAGATCATCATCTTGTCGCACGGGTTGCCGCATTACACCCACTTGCTTTCCCTTGAAGCGGGAAAGGCGGCGATTGAGAGAGACGCCTTGATTATTGAAGATCAGGATCTCATGGCGGCATTGTGTCAAGTCGTTAAATCGAAGCACAGTGTTGCCAATGAGTATATTCGCGCGGTTAGCAGCGCGCACCAGGCCAGCACGCACAAGATGACTCTGCTGGCCTGTGCTCTCGCAAAACCCGATATTCAGGGCTATTTCCAGGCCTCCGACATCGCCGCCACCATGGTCGCCTTATTTGGCGGAGACGGAGCTGCCCGGAATATTGCCAAACACCTTTCGGAATTTATCACTGTGAAACGAGGGAACGTTCTCGAGCGCGAAGGCTCATTAAGGCAATTCAAATTCAGATTCTCAAATCCATTGGTGCAACCTTATACCATCATCAGTTCCCTCTCGGAAGGATTGATCGCGGACCAGAAAGTGTGGGACTTGCAACGAGAGTTGGAAAATCCGCCAGAAATCATAATTGCAAGCCAGCCATCCTCGGACGTGGCCCCCGCTTTATCCTCGGTTCCCTCTCTTCTATATCCCATGGATGTATAATTGCCGTCCGCGCCGGGCAAAGATTTCAAATCCATTCTTTTGTTTGACTTCACTCCACTGTGAAGCCTGGACTTTCATTTATTCAAAATGATGGATTTGAAAGTATGTGACAGAGGGGCGGATTGTGCTTGCAACCATCGCGGACGCGACGGAAGATGCACCCAAGTCAATCGTACAGGGAAGGATGCGCTGAATTATGAAATCAAAAATCCTGCTGTGGAGTGCAATTTCCGTCTTGGTTCTCAGTCTGGCCGCGGGCGCATATTGGTGGCTCTCCCGTCCACAGGTGATGGTGTTGGACAACGGCACCAAGCTGACCCTGCTTGCCGTTACCTACGGCAAGCACCACACCTGCCCCGCTTCGAAACTTGCCGGTCACACAATCCACATCGGGAAGCTAACCACCCCCACGGACTCGCTTTGCCTCTGGATTGACCAGAAACACGAAAAGAACAATTGGCCGAATTTCCAATTGCTGGCCTTTGATGGCGATAACACCGCCTGCTCCGGAAGTCAAATGATGAGGCAAAGCAGCTTCAACGGGAACGATCAGACAGAGCAAGTTGTTGGCATTGTGTTTGACGCTTTCCCCCGGCGCGACCGCAAAATCTATTTTCGCGCCCAGCATTGGAACATGCACAACGGACAGCAGCAAATAACACCCACCAGTTTCGTCATCCACAATCCGGGCCCCCGCAGTGGCTTTCCGAAATGGACGCCGGATATATTGCCCGTCACCCGGGAGGATGGCGATTTGCAGGTCACCCTCACACGTTTTGAACTCGACAAGAATACATTTAACAACATGGGCGAGGATACAACGGCCAATGACCCGATGAAAAACGGTGTCTTGACGGCGTTTCGCACGGAACAAAATGGCGCTGTCGTCACCAACTGGGACCCGGTCCAAATCGAGACTTCGGACGCCACGGGCAACCATTCCAGCAATCGAAGTTGGAGCAATCGCGCGGAGGATGACGAAAAAGTGCTGGTTTACCAATGGGGCTTGTGGCCCAACGAACCCGCTTGGAAGTTGAGGGTCGAAATGTCCCGCAAATCCGGTTTCACCGCCGCCGAAACGTGGACCGTCCCGGACATTCCTGTCAAACCCGGCGACTTTAACAGCATGTTTATGCGCAATAAGCGGGACAAGCCGTTCACTGAAACGACGTTGGGTGATAATCATTTGAAAGTGTATCCCGTCATCCATCTGTCCGGCGATCAGGCGCGTAATTACGGTGGATTCATGGAGGGAGTCGTTCAGATTAATGTGGACCCGCAGCCGGACGGCATGCGCATGACGATCATCAAAATCACCGATGACCAAAACCGTCCGGTTGAGTTTAACAACTGGGCCTCAGGCGGCAGTGATTTCCGTTTCTCGCTCAAAAAACTTGCCGACGTCAAGACGATTACCATCACACTGGCGCTGCATCGCAGCCGCTACGTCGAGTTCACCGTCAAACCGTCGCGGAAATGAAGCCGGGCAGAACGCAAAGAGCAGAATTTTTAACCCGAACTGCGCAAAAGAGTACATCAGCCAAAGCAGCGGAACACAAACAATGATTGCTCCGGCGACTTATGTCGCCTCCAATCATAACTTAACAAACGGCTTCCGGCAACAAGCCCCGATAACCGATAGACATCCGAACACAAGCACTACGAGGCATTGAAGTGCTCCCCACCAACTCCACGCATTCAAAAACAACGAGGTGAGGCCCAATCCAGCAAACAGAGCCCACAATATCGCCGGCGGTATCACTGCCAGGGCAACGCTTTTCACCGGTCTGCCCCGATAATCTAAAATAAACTCTTTTTGGCAAGCAGTGCAAAGGAAACATCCGTAGAGCCGTCCCCAGCCCGATGCCACTCCATGTCCTTGGCAACCGGGGCACTGCCATGCGTTTTGTGTCTTATAGCGCCGCGCCCGGCGAAGCAGCAGCAAAGTGCCCACACCCGCAGCTATAAGTATTAAAGTGAATGCGAATTGGTTCATAGGATTGTTCATTGGAGTTGATAAAGTATGTGCCGCCTAACGCCGTGATTTGTCAGGCTGCCTCATTCATGAATCTGAATCGCCAAGGCACAGATTGTGGAAGTCTATGGAAGCGGGACGAGTCCATACTCTTGAAGCAATACTTCAGGAAGACGTTGCGCAACTGAGGAACCTTGGTTGTTGATGGACTGCTTCCAATTCTCGCGTTCGTAGAATTCCACATTCAACCTCATGTTCCGATTAGTCGCGTGCCACTCTCTAACAGCCGACATTACCTCGTCCATACGGTCAAGATTCGTAACGCCATACACGTCCAATGTCGCCGAGTTGTGTCCTGGCTTACAAAACACGGGTGGCTTATCTGGTTCTATGGCGGCCTTTCTATCAAAAGTGAACCGGCTTACGACATAGTGCCAAAGGTTAGAACTCTGCGCTGCATCGGCACCGGTCGGAGGAAGATTTGGCGAAATGACGCAATTGTAAAAGGCCACCAAACAGACTGCCACCATCAGAATCAAGAAGAAAAAACGTGATGGTCGCTTCATGTTAATCGTGGATATAGTCATTCGACCCTTGGTGGCTGGCTTTGAGTGATCGCTGACAGTTTTCGTTTTATTGACTGGCAACGCCGCCTAATAACTTCATTCGACCCAAGATCGGATGCAAATGTCCATGGTCTGAAAGGCATTTCCAGCTTTCTCTTTCGTCCAGAAACGTTTGGCTCTTGGCGCTGCATGAATTCCAAAGGAACCACATCAAAATGCGTCACAAGCATTCTAATTTCCTCGGTAAGGAAGATTTGATTCATACAATTTTAGCCGGGACAAGTAATCTTCCTTTGTTCCTTGGTCCTTCAGCAGCGCAATGGCTTCTCTTTGTGTCCCAACCGCGTTTGAGAATTGGCCAGCCGCGGCGTACGCCGCCGCCAGCGTACCTAACATTTCAGGAGCCTGGCGGCCCGTCGCCCTGACCGCGCGATCGGCATAATTTGTCGCTAAATTGACATCACGCAATAATTTGATTTTGCTCGTGGCCGACAGCCAGGCCAGCTTGTTCATTTCCTGGGGATCTCCCTTGGCCACCGCTTCCAGATCAATACCCTGTGATTGGCGATACCATCGAACGGCTTGCGTCGTGTCTTTTTGCAAACCCAGGCCGTGTTCATACATATAACCAAGTTGAAATTGACCAGTCGTTGAGCCAAGTTCCGCTGCTCTGCGATAGAAACCCGCCGCTTCGGTGTTCTTTCCTTGCTGACCAAGTAAATCGGCCAATCCACAAAGACCTCTGGCCAGCTCGCTTGATCCGTTCGCTGGGGTATCCTTGCCGAGGGTGATCATCTCCCGATATAAGGATTCGGCCTCGGTCAGTTTCTTTTCGGCCTTGAGCACGCCGGCAAGATTGCCGATGGAGGCCAAGGTATAAGGATGGCGGGCACCCCATAGTTTTCTGCGGGTTTCAAGGGCCTGCCGAAAGACATTCTCGGCCTCGGCAAGCCTCCCTTCCCTCGAGTACAACTGGCCCAGATGATTCAATGACATGGTCTCGACCCGATGGCCATTGCCGGCGAGTTCCTTGCTTATATCCGATGCGGCAAGTAAGAATTTCTCCGCTTCGTTCGTTTTTCCCGAATCCATCAGAGTTATCCCCAAATGCGCATAAGAACTGGCTACCGTGGCATCCCTGTCACCCAACACTTTCATGCGTATGGCCAGGGACCTGCGCAACACCGCTTCCGATTCATCAAGCCTGCCCAGCAAATTAAGAACTTGCCCCAAATGATCTAACGTGCGGGCAACGTCTGCACTCGTCTGACCCAGTAAATTTGTCTGAATTCCCAGCGCAGCCCGGTAATCTTGTTCTGCTTCTTGCAGGTGTTTCCGGTCGCCGCCCCCATCGACTAATTGTTCACGCGAGTAGAGAATAAATCCCAGCCCGTCCAACGACATTGCAGTAGCGGCGTTATTACTCCCCAATGTCTTGGTTCTCAAGTCCAAGGCCCGGCGATGCATCGACTCCGCCTCGTCATACCGGCCCAGCGCCCAATAGTCCTCCCCCAAGGTGTATAACATCTCGGCCTCGACATCGGGTTGGTTCTTCAAATCCGTGCCCACTTCCTCCGCGGTATGAGCGAGGATTTGTTGAAGGAGGGTCGTGTCACTCACTTTTGCAACGGCAGGATCAATTCCATTGAGCATGTCTTTCAGGAATTGTGCAACTTGCTGGCTCTTTGCGGCTTCAGATTTTGCTCTCTGCTCGTTGACCTCGGCTGTATGGCGCGCCTGTTGTTCTTTAAATAAAGCCAGGGTGGCAATCGTCAGTCCAACAACGAGCGCCACGACCACTGCACTCGCGGCGGTGAACGCGAGCTTATTCCTTCGCACCAACTTTTGAAAGCGGTAGAGATTGCTCGGCGGCCGGGCAACGATTGGATCGCTATCCAAATAACGCTGGATATCCATGGCCAGGCCGTTGGCCGTTCCGTAACGGCGGTTTCGGTCTTTCTCCAGCGTTTTCATCACGATCCAGTCCAGGTCGCCGCGGATCATGCCTCGTAGCTTCAGCGGTTCAGAATGCCGTTGCCGTGCCACGGTGGTTTGCTCGCCGGCGTCCAGAGTGCTGATTCGGGCGGAAGGCCGCTGCGGTTCTTCTTCACGGATGATGCGGCGGATTTCATCGAACCCGGCTTCAAACAGTCTCTTGGCTTCAAAAGGAGTTTTGCCGGTCAATAGTTCATAGAGCAGTACGCCGAGGCTGTAAATATCGCTGCGTGTATCAATGTCCAGCGCGCTGAGTTTGGCCTGCTCGGGGCTCATGTAAGCCGGGGTCCCGATGAATTGGTCCAAAGAAGTAAACACGGTGTTGTCCGTCAGGGTCTGTCCCGCCGTGGCCTTGGCAATTCCGAAATCAATGATCTTGGGCACCGGAGTCCCATCGTAGTCAGCAATGAGAATGTTGGATGGTTTGATGTCGCGGTGGATAATGCCTTTTTGGTGCGCGTGCTGGATGGCCTGGCAGACTTGGGCAAACAGTTCCAGGCGGAGTTTGGTGCTCAACCTGTTCTCGTCGCAATAGCGGGTGATGGGGATGCCCTTGACCAGTTCCATCACGAAATACGGGCGGCCTTTCTCTGTGGCGCCGGCGTCCAGAACTTTGGCGATGTTGGGATGATCCATCAGCGCCAATGCTTGACGCTCGGCCTCGAAGCGGGCCAGCACCTGTTTGCTGTCCATGCCCGGTTTGATGACTTTGAGCGCCACGCGACGGCGAATGGGTTCTTCCTGCCCGGCCATATAAACCACGCCGCAACCGCCTTCACCGATCTGTTGCAGCAATTTGTAGCGTCCGATTACGGTTCCAACAGCTTCAGCAAGGGGCGTAACGACTGTGGATCCGGACGCCGCCGCGGGTTTCTCGGGCAGGAACCCTTCCGGCGCTTCGTGGGCGCGCAACAAGGTTTCGACCCGCTGACGCAACGGCAGGTTATTTTGACAAGCCCCCGCCAGGTAAGCCGGGCGTTCAGCCGCGCTGAAGGCCAACGCGCCGTTAAAAATGGTTTCCGCCAAGCCTGCGTTCGGATTTGCGGGTTTTTCTTTCATAATCTTGCTCTACCCATAGTGGCGTCTTTTCGACCCAAAATTGGTTCAAAATTATTAAATTAACTGGATGCGCCCTTGAGTTCCTCGTAGAGCCAGGCACGGGCATACGTCCAATGGCGCTTGGCAGTTGACTCGGACAAACCCAAGGCGCGGCCGGCTTCGGCGATGCTCAGACCGATGAAAAAACGAAGCTTGACCAACTCGGCCTTGACCGGATCCTCCTGCGCCAGCTTCTGCAATGCGTCATCCACGCGGATGAGGGTGTCGTCGTCCGAAAGAACGGCCACATCCACCCGCTCCAAGTCCACGCGGGTCAGACCTTTGCCGTGGCGAAACCGGTTCTTGCGCCGGGCATTGTCGATGAGAATACGCCGCATGGCTTCGGCGGCGGCGGCAAAGAAGTGTCCCCGGCTGTTCCATCGCTGATCCTGAGGGCCGGCCAGCCGCAGCCAGGCCTCGTGAACCAGCGCCGTGGGCTGAATCGTCTGGCCCGGAGCCTCGTGCGCCATCCTCTGTGCCGCGAGTCTGCGCAGTTCCTCATAGACCAGCGGGAGCAATTCGTCGGCGGCCTTCGGATCGCCGGCGTCGATGGCGTTAAGCAACTGGGTGACGTCAGACACGGTGGAATTCATCCTAAGCGGATTGCGTGCCGCAGGCAACGAAAAGGCGCGGCGGTATAAAGTATCCTTGGGTGGAAACACGCGTGCCGATGGGGCAAAATGGCAGCCACTTTACCGAAACGAATAACGCAAACCGCAAAGACGCGAGGACGCTAAGATAAAATGATTTCCTGGCGTCCTTGGGCTTATGCCCCTCGCATTATTTTCAAGCCTCTGCCGCCCAAAGCCTTAAACGTGTTTTGGCCATGAATCCCATTTTTGTTCAAAATTCTTTAAAAATCAGTTGACGATGTAATCATTAAAATGTATTAGTATCTTAGTGAAGTTCTGAAAAACAAACCTTATGAGCCAAAAGCTAAACGGTACCTCGAGCCCTGCAAGGGCGGGCGGCTCTGCGTCCGCCCAAGTGCCGAAGGCCGGAAAATCAGAAGAAGCCTATCTTTCCGCCGACTTTCGCATTGCTGAACAAACCGATCCAGTCAGGGTCAGTCATAGTGGGTCAAACCGATATAGGGAAAGGCAACGCCATGGATTTTAGCACGAAACGTGTGAGAAATGACACGAAAATGCCATTTTTCGCGGCAAGCTACTTTTCTTCGCTTTTTTCGTTGGAACATGCTGTCGTCGAATCCATTCCAACCACAATGCCCATCTTTTACTCGGGCCAATTCGTGGTAATTCGTGTTAAATCGCGTCAAAAAGATTAGGATTAAGATTACGATAATGATCGGGAGCGGACATATAAAAACAGGGTTGGCCCCCGTCTCTCCATGCCCTATAGTTCGCCTCGAATCAGGTCCGCAATGAAAGCGCTCGTTCTAAAAGAATACCGGAAATTTTCATACGAAGACGTTCCCCTTCCCAAGTTCGGGGCGGAGGAAGTCCTGGTGGCGGTGAAAGCGTGCGGCATTTGCGGCAGCGACGTCCACGGCATGGATGGCAGCACCGGACGGCGGCGTCCGCCGATTATCATGGGCCACGAGGCCGCGGGCGTCATCGCGGAGGTCGGGGCTGGGGTCAAGGACTGGACGCGGGGACAACGGGTCACCTTTGATTCAACCATTTATTGCGGCGCCTGCGAATTTTGCCGGCGTGGTCAGGTCAATTTATGCAACCAGCGCCACGTCCTCGGCGTGTCCTGCGAAGATTATTCCCAAAACGGCGCCTTTGCCGACTTTGTGGCCGTCCCGCATCGCGCTCTCTATAGCCTGTCCGATGCGCTTTCCTTCGAGCACGCCGCCCTGGTGGAACCGTTCGCCATTGCTCTGCATGCCGTGCGCCGCGCCTCTACCGCTTCCAAAGACGCCGCCGTGGTCGTTGGCTGCGGGATGATTGGTCTGGCGCTGATCCAAATTCTCCATGCGACCGGGTGCAAACAAATCATCGCGCTGGACGTCGCTCCGGACAAACTGGCCCAAGCCCAAAAGCTCGGCGCATCTCATGTGCTCAATTCCACGGGAGAGCCGTTGCAGGAAATTTTGTCGCTCACTCACGGGCTGGGAGCGAGCGTCGCTTTTGAAGCGGTGGGCATCGGCGCCACGGTGGACCTCGCGGTGCGTTGCGTGCGAAAAGGCGGTTGCGTGACGCTAGTGGGGAATGTCGCGCCAAAAGTCGAATTGCCCCTACAACTCGCCGTCACCCGCGAACTCTCGCTGTTGGGTTCCTGCGCCTCGGCCGGCGAATATCCCGCCTGCCTGGAAATGCTGGCCCGTGGCGCGATTAGCGCGGCTCCTCTGATCAGCGCCGTGGCCCCGCTCGAGGCCGGCGCGTCCTGGTTTGAGCGCCTTTATGCCAGGGAACCCGGCCTGCTGAAAGTCGTCTTGACTCCACAAACCCAATAATTTGATGAACAATCCCCTTTTTGACCTGACCGGAAAAGTCGCCATCGTCACCGGGACCAGCCGCGGCCTCGGCCAGTATTTTGCCCGCGCCCTGGCCAAAGCCGGGGCCGATGTCGTCCTCACCAGCCGCAACCCGGTGACCTTGAAACCCATTCAAGAAGAAATCCAAGCGCTGGGCCGCACCGCCCTAGCTGTGCCGCTGGACGTGCGAGATCCTCAGAGCATCAAAAACATGGCCGACACCGTCATGGCCCGCCACAACCGAATCGATATCCTTGTCAATAATGCCGGTTGCAACGTGCGCAAGCCCGCCCTGGAAATCTCCTGGGACGATTGGAATCTTGTGCTCGATACCAATCTGCGCGGCACCTTTTTCGTCTCGCAGGCCGTGGCACGTCACATGGTTCCCAGGAACTGCGGTCGCATCATCAACATCGGCTCCGTCACTTGTGTGGCCGGTTATGCCGGGCTGGCTCCTTACGGCGCGAGTCGCGGCGGCGTCAAACAACTCACCATGAGCCTGGCCGACGATTGGGGTATCCACGGCATCACCGTCAATTGCCTGGCCCCCGGCTGGTTCAAAACCGCCCAAAACGCGGTGATGTATGAAGACCAGGAGTGGGTGAACTATCTGTGCGACCGCATCCCCCTCAAGCGCCCCGGCCAGCCGCACGATTTGGATGGAGCCGTCGTTTTCCTGGCCTCCGACGCCAGCGCGTATATGACCGCACAAACCTTGCTCATCGACGGCGGCATCTCCAGCGGCGCAACCCGGGCCATGCCAAAAAAAACGTAAGTCATTCAATCATTCGAGTGGCATGATCCATCAACCAGAAAACATCCGGATTGAAGTTAATCAACGGGGTGGGATAAGGAAGGGTCACGTTCGGCTGAGGTGGCTGAAGGAGTTGTGGAGTGGTCCACTTTTTTGCCTGGGCGTGGCCGTCGGCATACGAAAAGCCTGCCGCTCCATTGTGATATTGGGCGGGATAATCGCAGATGTCGTCCGTCGTTGCCGGGTAAGTCAGCATGTCTGTAACAAAGAAACCATCATTAATGCGATCCATCGGTTCTTCCACGAAGACAAAGGTCATGGCCGGGCCGGGCGTGACCATATCCGCCATTTTATAGTAAACACGGTATTCGCCGACTGTGGTTCCAAGCCTCGTGTGCGACCAGCCCATGGTTTTTGGATTTCCGTTGGTATCCCCGCGCCCGCCCATCCAATTGAGCATGGAGATGCTACGGACGCGTGGAAGAGCGGCTCCATTAACCATCACGACGCTCGGGTCCGCCGGACATTTGAAGATGGCGGCATTTTTACCGCAAAAAGGCCAGAGCGGGCTTTTCATGATATCCACACTGGGGTCCCAATTGCTGGGATTGTCGGGGTTATAATCCAACGTTCCGCTCATCCATTGAAACGGCCCGCCCTTCGAACTGAGCAGGCGGCCGGCGGATTCCTCGGAATACATTCGCCACGCCACCATCAGTTGACGGTTGTTGTTCAGGCACTGAACGCCCTGCGCATTGGCTTTGGCCCTGGAAAGCGCGGGGAGAATCAGGGCGGCAAGAATCGCGATGATGACAATGACCACCAACAATTCAGTTAAAGTGAAGGCGGCCCGCTCCCTCACGCCGGGGCTCGGTTGGAAAGCCAATGGACGGTCAATTCGCATGTTCATTGGAGTTACATCTTGCGCACGACGAAGGCATTTTCAAACTGTTTCCATACATATATGTCCGCCCAACTGGGAAAGCGGACAAGCCAATTCATTTTTTCAACCGGGAAAATTCGATGAGTGTGCGATAACTCCAACTCCATCAAAGGTTTCCTTCAGTCGTCAGCGCGCATTGAACATCCGCACCGATCGAAGGTCAAATTTTTTGCTTGGAATGTGCCCGCAGTAAGTGCAAGTTGATACGAAGGGCGTGCAAGCACCCGTTAACTTCTCTTTTACTTATGAAAATTAAAAAAAACGCGGCAAAAGCCGTTGTGACACCAAATGTTAAAACAAGCGCGGAATCTCCCGCTACAACTTCCGTTTCAACCCCCAAACCCGCCGCGAGCGCGGCTCCCGTTTCCGGCGCCGTTACCGTCATCGATGTCAAGCATGATGTTGGTTTTGGCAATGCTCTCTTTCTTAGAGGACACGGCGGCGACCTCACATGGGATCGGGGCGTTCGACTGATCTGCGTGGATGGCAAAACCTGGCGATGGTCGGGCACGGTCAAGGGCCCGCTCACCTTCAAGTTGCTTATCAATGATAAAATATGGTCGGCGGGAAATGACCTGACGATCAAGCCTGGCCAAAAACTTGAAGTGAAGCCAAACTTCGCCTAATCCCGTCCTGTTGCAGCAATACAGGACGCGGGATGAAATTCGGGGTTTGCAACGAGATTTTCCAGGGTTGGGGAATTGAGGCAGTTTTGGAGTACGTCACTGGTGCCGGTTATGATGGCGTCGAACTGGCTCCCTTCACCCTGGCCCCGACGGTTGCGGAGATTTCCCCGGCCCTGCGCCAGCGGATACGCGGCACGGCGGCGCGCTTGGGCCTGGAAATCTGCGGCCTTCATTGGCTTCTGGCGCGGACAGAAGGCCTGCATTTGAACCATCCGGATCGCGCGGTGCGGGATCGAACGGGAAAATATCTCTGTGCCTTGGTGGATTGCTGCGCCGATTTGGGCGGCAAGGTGCTCGTCCTTGGTTCGCCTCAACAACGCAATATTCTTTCAGGTGTAACTCCACAACAGGCGTGGGAATGGGCCATGGCCACTTTGGCCGATGCCGTCCGCCGGGCTGAAGAACGAGGCGTAGTATGGTGCGTGGAGCCTCTGGGCTCCACCGAAACAAATTTCATCAATAGCGCCGCCGAAGCCATTCGCTTCGCGCATCAGTTCAACAGTCCCGCCATGCAAATTGTCCTGGACGTCAAGGCGATGTGCGCGGAACCGGGGCCAATCAACAAAATCATCCGCCAATCCTGGCCGCACTTCGCCCATTTTCACGCCAACGACAGCAATCTCAACGGACCGGGTTTCGGACAGGTGGACTATCATCCCATATCCGCCGCGCTCAAGGAAGTCGGTTACGCCGGATATGTATCGGTCGAAGTCTTCCAGTTCGAAGAAGGCCCGGAGGCCATCGCAACGCGCAGCCTGGAATACCTGCGCAAGATGTTTTCGGGCGGCGCCGCCGGGACATCAGCAAACACGTAAAAAATATGTCAAGCAATCAGCACTTGCAATGATGAAGCATCCAGTGCAGGTTTTGGTTGAATTTAAAAAATGAGGCACGCTTATCGAATTCTGTGTTGCAGGTTTTTTTTGGCGGCGCTCTGTTCTTTTCCGGTTCCGTCCATTTTTGCGCAGGATGCGACGGACCTGAAAAAAGAATTGCAGGAGCTTCGTGAGCAAAACCGCCTTCTGCAAAATCAATTGCAGCAACAGCAGGAGATGATTGACCAACTCAACCACAAGTTCTCCGGCTTGGAAAAAACCAACGAACAACGCGAAAGCGATTGGCGCTCCTGGAAGGCGGATGTGGAGGGCACCAACCCTCCACCCGAAAACTCCAAGGGGTTTTCCATCGGCAACGTCGTCATTTCAGGCGAGGGCGGGGCCGGGTTCTTCGACACGCAGTCAAACGGGAAATATCCCAATGCCCCGTTTCGAGTGGATGAAGCGCGGCTATTCTTCGATGCGACGGTTTGGGATGACGTTTACTTTTATGGCCAGGTGGACCTGATCACGCCGCAATCGCCCGATAACGGATTGTATTTGGGAGAGCTTTACCTGCAATTCGAGAATCTGGCCAAATATTGGGACATGGACCAGTTGCTCAATGCCCGCATCGGCCAGTTTTACATCCCTTTTGGAGAGGAATATCTATATCGGTTCGCCATCGATGATCCGCTGATCTCGCATTCGTTAAGCGATTTGTGGGGGTATGATCCCGGAATCGAACTCTACGGTTCATGGCGCAAACTCAGTTACGTTGCCGCCGTGCAAAATGGCGGCATCTCGACCTTGAACGACGGCAATGCGGACAAATCGGTTGCCGTGCGCGTTGGTTATGATCCGCTCTCGTGGGTGCATTTTAGCGCCAGCGCCATGCGCACGGGAGATTTAAGTGTCCAAAGTGACGGGGTCAGCGCGTTATGGTTTGGGGGCGGCCTTTTTCAGTCGATCGGTTCCACCAATGCCAGCCTTTTTCATGTTAATCTTGCCGAACTCGATGCTTCGGCGAAATGGAAGAGTGGCTATGTCAGGGTCGCTGGAGGTTACGCGGGTTATGATGACAACAACTCAGTCAGCGATGATCATCGGGACATCTATTATTACTACATTGAGGCCTTGCAGCATTTGACTCCAAAACTTTATGGCGTTACGCGCCTCAGCCAGATTCGCGCACCGGGCGGGTATCTCATCGAAGGCGATACCGCGACCCTCGGACTGCCCACCAGTGACCTGTGGCGATTGAGCCTGGGCTTGGGGTACAGTCTCAGCAGCCATCTGGTATTGAAAGTGGAATACCTGTTTGAAAAAGGCCAACTTTCGACCGGCGGCCGACGCGATCATGAAAACATGTTTGCCACGGAGGCGGCGTTTAAATTCTAAGCATGAAACGTGTTTTGCTGACATGCATCGGGTTTCTGGCGCTGCAAGCCGTCCACGCCGGTTCAATTTCCGGCATTGTCCGGGCCAGGGGCAAAGACGGGGCGGGCGATGCCACCGGCGGAGGAAATTACGAGAGCAAAAGTCTGAAATTCGCCCAACGCGTCGACTATGACGTGATGCGCGATTTTGTAGTGTACATCAAGGGGCCGGTGGCCGGCGCGCCCGCTCCCGTCAAGGTGGAACAGGTCGTGCAAAAGAACGCGACCTTTATCCCCCGCGTTTTGCCGGTCATGGTGGGCACGGTGGTGGAATGGCCGAACGAGGACAATATTTTCCACAATGTGTTTTCCAAATCCGACGCCAACCGCTTCGACTTGGATCTCTACAAGAAGGGCGATCCCGCAAAAAAATCGCCGCCATTCGACAAACCGGGCGAAGTCGATGTCTTTTGTTCGATTCACGCGCGCATGAGTTGCATCATCCTGGTCTTGGAAAATCCGTATTTTGCCAAGACTGACGGGAGGGGCCGTTACACGATCACCAACGTGCCGCCGGGACACTATACTTTGGTGGCATGGCAGGAGCGCCTGCCCAATGACACCAAAGAAATCATCGTGCCGGAAACGGGCAACCTCTCCGGTGTCGATTTTACGCTCGGCATCAAGAATCTGCCCAAGTACTAATCCAGCATGGCGCAGCCTTGGAACAAACCAAAGTTAAAGTTTCAAGCCAAGGTGCTCATCCCCGTGGTCGCGGTCATGGCGTTTTTTTTAATGGGCACCATGTGGCTGGTCAATGATCGGTTCAAAGACCAATTGCAAAATGAAACCGCGGCGCTCCTCAACACGGCGCAGATCCAATTCACCAATGCTCTCCAGACGTACTCGGAAAACCTGATCCGGCAATTCCGCCCCATTCCCGAAAGTTCCGATTTCTTTCCCATCGCCGGCAAATTCCAGAACCCTTCGGATGATAAAAAAGTCGCCGCCGCAACGATGCAGGGCACACTGGCTGATATTCTGGAAAAGCAAACCGAAACCTCGGTCATCCTTTTTGCCAGCCCCTCCGGACAATTCCTGGCCGGCACGAACCGCGACGCCCGCCTTGACCCGCGTCAATTCTACGCCGCATGCCTTCCCTTTATAAAATCGGTGACGGACTACCGTGAAGCCGAGGTCCACACCATCCAGTCTGAAAAGACTCTCTTTAATGCCGTCATTATCCCCTCCGTCCAGGAGTCCAGCGGTGATTTGCTGGGCGCATTGATTATTGGCGTCACCTTGGACGACACCATCGCGCAGCGGGTGAAAAGCCCGAACAGCGAAATCGTTTTCTTCGCCAATGATCAAGTGATCGCCTCAACGATCAAAAACCCCGACTTAAACGCTTCGTTGCTGCACGAATACCAGGAGATCACCGGTGGTTTCGGAAACAACGCCGGCGGCCCGGCGGCCAGCCTGTCACTGCAAGGGGAACACTATGGCGCGCGCCCCGGAATTCTCCCTCTGCCTGCCGATCAGGGAAGAGCCGGTTATTTGCTGCTCGTCTCGTACGAAAAACCGTTGCAGGCCTTGCGCCATGAGCAAAGCATTTTGCTCTTTTGCAGCTTGCTGGGCATGGTTTTGAGTTCGTCGATTGTTTGGGCGTTGGTGCGGCGCGTGACCCAGCCTTTGCGCCAATTGCGCGACAGCGCCGAAGCCGTCGGCCGCGGCGATTTTTCGCAACGCATCGACATTCAGTCCAAGGATGAGCTTGGCGAGTTGGCCGGGGTTTTCAACCACATGACGGAAAACCTGCAAAAGTCCCTGGCCCAATTGGAAAAAACCGTTGAAATCCTCCGCGCCACTCAGGCCCAGTTGGTTCACAGCGAAAAACTTTCCGCCGTCGGGGAATTCGTGGCCGGAGTGGCCCATGAATTGAACAACCCCCTCACCGCCCTCATCGGCTACGCGGAATTGTTGCAATCCAGCGCCGTGGACGATGACTCGCGTTCATCGCTCAAACGCATCAGCAACAGCGCAGATCGCTGCCACAAAATCGTGCAGAGCTTGCTCAGCTTTGCCCGCCAGCATCCGCCGGAACGGAAACTCACCAACGTCAACGGACTGGTCGATTCGGTGGTGGACATTCTTATTTACGAATTGCGCACCAGCAACATTCAGATCAGCAAGGAACTTTCGCCGCATCTGCCGCGCCTCCTGGTGGACCCACACCAAATCCAGCAGGTCTTTCTAAACATTGTCAACAATGCGCGACAGGCCGTCGAAGCTTTTCGTTCGCATGGCTCCATTCACATCTCCACCGGCGCCAAAGGCCAGCGGGTGTGGGTCCGTTTTCAGGACGATGGCCCCGGCATATCCGAGGAAAACCTGGCGAAGATTTTCAATCCGTTTTTCACCACCAAACCGGTCGGCAAAGGCACTGGCCTGGGGCTGAGCCTGTCTTATGGCATAATTCAGGAGCACGGCGGCTCGATCACGGCCGAGAGCAAGTTGGGCCATGGCACCACTTTCATCATCGAACTGCCCGTGACCGCCGATGCCGAAGCCAGCGCGCCCCCATCCGTCGTCCCGGAGCTTCCGCTGCCGTCCGGCAGGGGCAAATCCATTTTGGTGGTGGATGACGAGGAGGATATTCTCGATCTCATCCGCAAAACCCTGGAAAAACAAGGCTACCAAATTCAGACCGCTGCGGACGGCGCGGTGGCGCTGAATTATCTCAGCCAGACCAGGTATGACTTGATTATATCCGATTGGAAAATGCCCGGCGTCAACGGCCAGCAACTTTACCAGCGTCTGCTGGAAAGCGATCCCGCCGCGACCAAACGGCTGATCTTCATGACCGGCGATGTTCTAAGTGACAAGACCGAGCGCTACTTGCAGGAGCAGGGCAAAACCTGCCTGACCAAGCCATTCTCCCTGATGGAATTTCAAAGGGCCATTGGCAAAATCCTTGAGCAGCAATAATACGGGAATTCTCGTGTTCGTTTTACAAGACAATTGAAAACCGAGGGTGGACTGGAAAAAGGGCTTGCAAATCTGTGGAGCAGGAAGAAAATCGCGAAAAAGGCCCACACTGGTCATGGGCAAGAACCCAACTGGGAAATCCCAGATTAACCGGCTGGTGTGGCGCGGGGATGGCGCTTGATAACTGGCAAACGTCGGTATGAAAAAACTCGCGGATCCAGAGCTCCTCAATGGGTTCTTTCGGCGAATACATCGTGGACTGCTTCAGTCAACAATATGCTTACCTTCCGGATCCGAGCGGCTTTGTCCACAGGCCCGCCACCACAAAACGGTGATGAATATAAAAAACGGCCCGATGAGTCTTTTCAGGCCAAAACCCGGCAGCAGCAACGTCAATATCAGGGAAAATATAATTAAAGAGACGAATGAATACCAATAGGCGAAGCGGCGCATTTTTCCGCTCAACTTGTCGAATACAAAAAGAAACATAAACATAAAGGCTGTCGCGGGTCCAATCCAGATCACCGCGATCGCCAATAAGGGAACCAGTGGAAAATGACTTGTTCCGGCACCGGGAGCGCCATCGCCCATGCCCGCCAAGGACCGGCCAATAAACAGCATGACGCAAACAGTGACCGTCCAGGCAAGAATGGCCACGACCGCAAAAATCGCAAAAAAATTTCGAACGCTTACTTTCATCACCTATTTATGGGTATTGCAATACAACCCGCTTCATCAGCCGTCGAGTCTTTCTGGTGGTAATTATTGCTTTTCTCGCAATTGATCACACCGTCACTTCGCCGCTTTGAATTCCCTCCGACCGGATTCGCCAAGCGTGCCGTCCTGTTCCGCGATCACACCCGTCACTTCGCCGCAGTGTCTACGGCGAACAAAACGGCGTGACAGGTCCGGTTGACAGGCATCGCGTAATCAAAGAGGGCAAACTATAGTTTTGGGCATGTGTGTTTATTTAGGTGTCGTTCTCCATTGATTCCTCCTCCGAGTCCCTGTCCGCGCCCGAAATGGACAAAACTATAGTTTGAGCCTTTTGATCGCATTGCAAGACCCCTTTGATAACCGTAGCAGCGGTTCGGCAGAACGGCGCCATTTGAATAATCCAAAAACGCGGCCCCGAACTACTTTCGGGGGCGCGCCGCTACTTCAGAACTTCTCCGAAGATGCAATGTGACGGGTTTGGTTACGGCTTGTGACGGCAAATGTGACGGGTTTGGAATCTTTAAATACTTGATTAACAACGTTTGTGACGGCGTGACGGCTCAAAACTCCCCAGGCTGGCCAAATTAAAAAATTCTTTCGGAAATCAATTGACGGTATGATGTATTAACTGTAGTATTAGTCTAATGAAAATTTGAAAGATGGGAAACATGAGATTGAGAGCCTGTTTGAAAAGTAGGAGGCGACGTAAGAAGACTCTAATCAAGCCCTTGTTTTCGGGTAAATTTGAGACTCCTCACGTCGTCTTCTACTCAGACGAGTTGTTTTTAAACAAAACTTTAAGAGAGAAAAACACGAGTATTGATGAATCCGCCTTCGCGCTGCTACGGCGCGACAAGTCCGCCATCGCCTCTGTGGCTTCCGCCTTCGCCGCAACGGCTTCGGCGGACAAGTCGAAGGACAAGAGGGTGGACAAGCCCAAGAGACATCCCGTGCGCCGATCGTTTCGCGGTCAATCTCTTCTCCAGCATAAATTGGAGAAAAACGGCACTTCTCCAAAAACATGGTGTTGGCCTATTTTCCGAATCGGAAAGTTCGAACCCGCTGTAAGCCAAAATGATCCTGCTGAAATCGGACGCAATCGGAGCGGGAAATTTCTCTAATTTCTGGAGAATTTCTCCGGGGTATACCCCCCGGGGGGGGGCCTGCCAGCGCAGTGTTGAGGGTGCGATCAGAACATAGGTAACACTTTGTTAATCACTGTCGTTCTTTGACATTTTAATACAGGCATAGTTAAGCGGTCCCAAGGCCTCCTGGTCAGCCTAGGTTCGCCGCGCCGAAGCGGCTTTCGGCGGCGGCGGCCCGTCCGCCAAGGAGTCTCACCCCACGATCCCTCATTCTACGATCACGGGCATGCCTATCCATACCATTTTGGCCAGATACTCGGCGTTCCAGTTGGCCAGACGAAAACAGCCGTGGGATTCTGTGCGGCCAACCTGCTCCGGCGCGGGGGTGCCGTGAATGCCGTAGCCGGGGCGGTCGAGTCCAATCCAAGCCACGCCGACGGGATTGTTAGGCCCGGGCGGAATAATCAGTTTTCGGCCGATTGACTGGGCCTCGGATGATTCCGGAAAAATGGCGGGGTCAAAGGTGTAATTGGGATCAAGGGCGACGACCGCAACATGCAATTCTCCCGCCGGACGCTTTTCCGCCAGCCGCCCAATGCTGCACGGAAAATGGACCAGCAGGTTGCTCTCATCGTCGAAGGCTTCGAGAACGCATTGCTGCAGGGAGATTTTCACCAGGGCCGCTCTGCCGCCCACGGGCGGATATTGAACTTGCGGTATTGTCACCGTCATGCCACTGGGCAGATTGTTCCAATCGACGTTTGGGTTGAGAGAGCGAATGAGTTTAGGATTGGAAAAGGCCTTTTCGCCGAGGAGTTCGACAATGTTCTCGAAGTCCAGACGCGGCTGTTCGGATTTTTCGAGCCAGGTTTTTGGAACCGGCAGCAGCCGCGCCAAATCTTCGCTGGTGACCGCGTACTCCGTCATGGCCGGCAGGGAAATGAGAAGGGCTGTCTTGGTATCGGCGTCCAGCACGCCGGTGAGAAAAATACCTTGCTTCCTTTGAAAAGCAATCAAAGCGGAACGAGTCTGGAGGCCTAAAACGCCGTCGATTGAACCGGACGAAATCCCTTGCCGAGCCAGGGCGATCTGCGCTTCCAGAACAGTTTCGACCGGACGGGTGCCAGACGGCTCGGGTGCGCGGGTTTCGGTCCGCACCACTGGGGCGATGATGGGCGCGGGAGAGACTGGCGCTGGAGAATTGGAGGGGGTCGGGACGGTCGCCGCAACAGGCTGACCGATCGGACGCGTGGGCCACCAGATCCAAACGAAAAATCCGACGAGCGCAACACATAACAGGGCGTATGCAAACGTTTTAAAAGCCTGCACGAAGCTACGCTTTGGCGCTTTGTATGGCGGCCGCAAATACACTCCGACAGAATAACACCAAAGCCGGGGCAATCTAAAAGCGGAAAGCGCAACTCCAGCGGCGGATTTACTGTGTCGCAATCTTCACGACCGCAGCCGAAGCGGCCGTAACTTTCACCGCGCAGTGACCCGTTTTGTCTGAAACCAGCGCGGTCCATTTTCCAAGCCACGGACCATCGCTGCTGATGGAGGCGCCACCGAGTGTTACCCCTGTTTTGGCTGTGACGTCGCCGCCCGGAGCGGTTAAAAAGATTACGTCGCAACGCGCGCCGATTCCCTGCGAGACAATGGTCACATCCGCCGCGCGAGCGCCAGGACCGTGATCTTTGTTAATAATAGTCACAAAAAGGTTCCCCGCGCCTCGCACGGCGTAAGCCATGAGATTCATTTTTGTCGGATTGGAAATTTCAACCGCCACTGGGCTTCCGTGACTGCCGAGGTCAAATGCTTTGATACCGTACCCTTTCGGATTTATCCTCAATCCGCCGTCCGAATTCGTGGTAATGACGTCGCTTGCGACCCATTGCGTGTTATGAAAATCGACTCCGCTGGCGTCATGCGCCGCCCACCAGTGCAGGAAATCCAAGGCCCACAAAGCCCCTGCAAACGTGTCACTCGCATCGGAAATCCCGCCGCTGTAATGATCGTTCGCCTCGGTAAATCGGAAAGGCAAACCATCAGCCAAAACGGGAACGGCCATTTTCTTGTAAAGCTTCTGATTACCCTTGACCCAGTCTGGCGACAACATGTCCTCGATCCCTTGACGCGCATCCACCCCCTTGCCTTTCCCGCCTGCATAATAATGTTCTGCAATGACCGCAATCATGCCGGAATCTTTTTCCGCCTCGGCAAATTGGGTCGTCCAGGAAATGTTGCCACTGCCGCCGTCCGGCCCTGCGAATTTTGCTTCCGGCACAGCGTTGGTGATGGCGGCGGCGAATTTTTGCCATTTCTCGAGATAGGTCGGGAAATTGCTGATGGTTACGTCTTGATTAAAGATGTTCTGGCGGTCGGGCTCATTGCCGATGGCGAAGCAGTCGAGTTCCGGCCGGTAATGGCTCCAAATGTATTGGGCGATGGCGGCGTTGGTCGCGGCGTATTGACATGCGGCATTGGTTTCAAGCAAGCGCAACGAATAAATTATCTTTTTCACGCCGGCAACCCGGGCGAATGCAAACAAATTGTCTATGTCCGTTTCGCCGGGGATTCGGGCCGTGGGCGGCGACTCCACCGTGGTTCCTCCGACGCGAAGGTGTGTCAATCCAAGATTCTGAAAAAGGGTAATCAGCGGCGCATGGCTGACGCTGAAAAAGTGCGCCCCAGCTTTGTTGCCCGGAAGAGTTTTCGTCCCAAAACTCAACCCGACGAAATTGGCCGGAATGGCTGTGCCGGAAACCTGGCCGTCAATTGTTAAGGTAACCGGCGACTGCGCTAGCACCCCCCCGGCCCAAAGGCCACCCGCATAAATCAATGTCGGAATCAGCTTCATTTTGTTCAATCGCCAGGTCACAAATTACCTGCAAAATGAACAACCTCAAGCCCTCCTTGGTGCGCAGGATGCACATAATATTGGACCGCTTTTTCCTTTACTGCAATTTGAAGGGCAACCCGTTCACGGTGGCGTAAAGGGAGGAAAGGGTTTCGGCGATGGGTTGCCCGCGCATGTCGTCGCCCAAGTGGAAGGTGGCGGCAGATTCGAAGTTGCGGATGATGATGCAATAAGTGTTATTGGCCATGACGCCTAGCAAATCCCCGGTTTTGCTGAAAACCAGATCGCCGGTGGAGGGATTGAATTTGCCGAACAATCCCTTCAATGAATTACGATCCATTTTGAGGTATTGCGGCGTGGTCAAGTCGATCTGAAATTTGCACTCGCCGTAGTAGCCCTCGCGCGCCCCAACGACTACGGCATCCTGGAATTTGTACGGGTCGCTCGAAATACGATACACCTTGCACCCGAGCTCGCGGGCCTGGATTTGGGAAATGGGCATCAGGACAATGCGCGGATCAAGTAGATAAAACGACAACGAGGCAACGGGGAAAACCGCGGAGTTCCGCGCCAATGTGCCGTTTAACACTTCCCAGGAGGCGCGTGTTTAATGCTTGGGACGACCTTGCATTTCGCAACTGAAAAACTGCAAAATGCATGGCAACCCGCGCGCGCAAGTCGGTACCTTGGGGGCCAATTTTGGCACAAAACCCGCTAAAAGTCGGCCCATGCAAGATACGCCTTATCAACAACCGTCTCTCTCCCGAGTGCTCAAACAATTCAAGCCAACATTTAAACTGTTCATCGCTTGCGAAGACCAGGCCGCTTTTTCTCAAGCGAGGAAGGTGCAGAGCACAGTGGAAGCAACATGTTGCCACGAATTTAGGCTTTCGTGCGCGTTGTGGAACTTCGCGTTGTTGCGCCATGAACGGCTGCGCGAATGCGCCATTATGGAAGCGGCCGAGGCCCAGATGATAATAATTTCACTTCGCGCCAGCACTGAATTGCCACTTCATGTGAGGTGCTGGATAGAGAATTTGCCTGTTCGAACGCCAGTCGGACAGGCAGCGTTGGTGATATTACTTGGCTCCGAAAAGAAAACTTGGGCGACGCAGCACCCTCATATCGCCTATTTCCGCCAACTTGCGGAAAGTCGCGGCCTAGACTTCTTCTGTAATCAAGACACGCGCGACCGATTGGACTTTTCCAACCGGGCCTTTCGAGGCGGAGAATTCAGGATGGTGGACCGGAGCAGCACTTCTCATCACATTCCCTGGAGCACCGGAGGCATTAATGATTAGGTGGAAAGAAAAAAAGAATACAAACGTTCGGCAACAAGCTTTGCCCTGCCCTGCCCTGTTTTGGTTCAATTTCCAAAGTGCCGCTAAGGGCCTGCGCTCTTTAGCCGGTCACTCGTCGAAATCCGTTATTCAAAGCCCGTTAAAAAGTACGGAGCTTCTTAACGGGCTATTAGGGTTCAATGCCCAACTATTCCCATTACGGTAGGAGGTGTGCTGCAGGGCTAATCAGGCAAAGGGGTCTGCTGCCCACACTTTGAGGTGAATAGCTTGTGGCGAAGGTCTGCGCCGGATCCGTCGGACACGACGGTAAACTGCCGGAACCGGTCCTGCCCAAGTAAGGTTGGAGGTCGCTTCCCACCGGCGTGTCCGTGTCTTGCTTGCGGTGTTCCATTGCCCATTGTTGTTTGGCGCCGTCGATATAACGCAGGTTACTGATGCATGTATTCGTTTGGGCGATCTGACGCGAATGCACGAAGTTCGGGATCGCCATTGCTGCCAGCAGTCCGATGATGGCGACCACGATCATGATTTCGATCAGGGTAAACCCACGATTGCGGGTGATTTTATTCATAACTGTTTCCTTTCCAGCACGGCGTGAACAAGGCAAAAGGCGGGTTAATATTAATACAATTTTGTTCACGAATTGCCCCTTGCCAGCCGAACCTTGCAGGATTTAACCCGCCGGACGCAATTTGGTTTCGAACTCGCAACTGTGTCGGGCGAAGCTTGCTTCGGCGCCTGCGCAATGACTAAATTGAAGGCCATGTCCGACATTGCCAAAGTCTCAGGTTTCCTGGATGAAACCAAACGATTGCTGGGGTCGCTCGATTTCGCCGCAATTGCCGCCGCCAAACAAATCCTGATCGACTGTTACCAACGCAAAGCCAGGGTTTATTTGATGGGCAATGGTGGCTCGGCTTCGACCGCCCAACATTTTGCCTGCGATCTGGCCAAGTACGTCATCTCCGAAGGAAAGCGGCCGTTTGATGTCCGTTGCCTGACGGACAACCCCCCGCTCTATACGGCGTGGGCCAACGATGCGCCGCGCAAGGATGTTTTTGCCAACTTGATGAAAGGTTTGCTCAAGGCGGAGGATGTTGTGGTGGCCATCTCCGTGCATGGCGGATCCGGGTTTTCGACCGACTTGGTCAAAGGGGTCCGTTACGCCCGACAGATCGGAGCGCAGACCATCGCGCTGGTTGGATTTGACGGCGGAGTGCTGCACCGCGAATGCACCTGTTCGATTCTTGTGCCGGTGGAATCGACGCCCCAGACAGAAGCAATTCATGTGGTGGTTCAGCATTTGCTCATGCAACTTATCAAAGAAGAACTGGCAAAAAGCCCCTCTCATGGCAGTTGATATTCTATGCGTTGGCCACGCGGCCTTCGATATTTGCGTGTTTGTCGAGTCGTTTCCTCCGGAAAACAGCAAGTGCGAAACGGAGGAGTTGCTAGAATCGGGTGGAGGCCCCGCCGCCAATGCCGCGTACTTGCTATCGTCCTGGGGGCATCGTTGCGGGTTCGCCGGGTTGATTGGCATCGATAGTTATGGGCGGCGCATCCAGGAGGAATTTCAGGCGGCGGGCGCGGACACCTCCCTGCTCGAATTGCGGGCGGGCTACACCACTCCAGTATCAATTATTCTAATCAACAAAAAGACCGCCAGCCGCACCGTCGTCAACCGCAAAATAAGGGGCGGCGCGCTGCACTTGGACGAAACAACCTTGCAACGCATGTCCCCGCGGGTTCTTTTGTTTGACGGGCATGAGCTGCAGGCCTCTTTAATGGCGTTGCGCGCATTCCCCGGGGCGGTTTCCATTCTCGACGCAGGCTCGTGGCGGGAAGGCGCGGCCCAATTGGCAGGCAAGGTGGATTACCTCGCTGCTTCCGAACGTTTTGCGTCGCAGGCCAGCGGTCTGGCCCACTTGGGCAATGAGGACAATCGACGCGCCTGTGTGCGCGATTTGCGCGAACAATATACAACTGTCGTTATCGTCACGCTGGGCGAACATGGACTGGTGGCCGATGATGGGAGCGGTTTTTTCCATCTGCCCGCCTATCCCGCACCGGCCATCGATACAACAGCGGCTGGAGATATTTTTCACGGCGCATTTGCCCACGCCGTAATCAGCGGAATGCCGTTCAGAGAGGGTCTTCGGTTTGCGTCCTTGACCGCGTCGCTATCCGTGCGCGTGGCTGGCGGAAGGAGATCGATTCCGTCGCTCGACAAGGTAAAGGAGGAATTCGCCAATGCTGGATGAAAGCGCCTTCAGGCAAGGTTCCCTGTGCGTCGTTGGCAATATTAACCGCGATGTGAAAACGGCTCCCTTGCAGCCGGAGGAAGGCCTGTTCCGCGACGGAGAGACTTCGATTGCAAACGTCACCGAAACCATCGGCGGCGGCGGGGCTAATAGCGCTTTTGCGGCAGCGGCGCTCGGCGCGCGCGTGGCATTTCTAGGAAAAGTGGGGGCAGATGGATTAGGGCAGCGATTGGAGCGGACCTTGATCCGGCACGGCATTGCCGCGCATCTGGCCCGCGACATGGCGAACGCCAGCGGAACATCGATTGCCCTTGCCTTCGCCAACGGACAGCGCCATTTCATCAGTTGCCTGCCAGCCAGCCGGGCGTTGACTTTCGAGGACTTGGATTTGACGGCAATGAGGCCGCCGCAACACCTCCTGCGCGCAGATATTTGGTTCTCCGAAGCCATGCTCAAAGAAGGGAATCAGCGACTTTTTCAGGCGGCGCGCCAGAGGGGTCTAGACGTGTCGATTGACTTAAATTGGGACCCGCATTGGGGCCATGTCGGGACTGGGGAAATCCAATCGCGCAAACAATTGGTTCGCGCGGCGCTGCCCTGGGTCAAACTTGTCCACGGCAATGTTCGTGAATTAAAGGAATTCGCGGAGGAGACTGAATTAGAGGATGCGCTGAAACGATTGATCGACTGGGGCGCGGAAGCGGTCGTTGTGCATTTGGGGGAAAAAGGCGCCGGTTATTACTATCGGGGTTCGATGGTTGTGGAGCCGCCCGGCAAGGTTGAATCCCGGGTCAACACCGCTGGAACAGGTGACGTGTTGAGCGTTTGCATGATGCTGCTGCACCGGTGCGAAAGGGCTTCCATCCCGGAACGTCTTCGCCTGGCCAACAACGTTGTCGCGCAGTTCATCGAAGGCAGGCATCCATTCATCCCTCCACTGGCCGACTAGGCAAACCACGGATCAAAACTAGCCGGTCAACTTTTGGCCGCGAAGTCCGAAGGTTCTTCCTCGACCCCTTTAAATTCGACGCCGAGTTCCTGGCTGAGCCATTGGCTGAAAGCACGGGCCTTTTCCTCGCTCCAGCCCCAACTAATCAATTTTATGGATTGCGAATCCGTCTGCAATCCGTCGCGGTTCAAGGCTGGAAGATAGCTAAAGTGAGTGCCGCTGGGACTTTTGCTGACGCGCCGTTGCATGGAGACACCGCAGATTTCGCGCCGGGAAATGGAGACGGGTTGCCGCCGTCCGGCGGTTTGCGGAAGAGTGACCGTTTGCGACGCCTGGTCGATGCGCAAGTCGTAGATGCCAGACCATTTTTTCATCACGCGCCACATAAAAACGGGGACGCCCGCCCCCAAAACCACCTCCCAACTCGTCTGCACCAGGCGTAGCGATGGCTCAAATCCGCCCACGATCACAATCGGAAAGGCGGCAATAAACGCGGCAGCAGCCATGGCGTAGAAACCCGCTGTGAACGCCGAAGTTTCCCCCAGCGGAACCGTTGTCATCCCTGACAGCTTGAGGATTCGCACACCGCCAGCCGGCCGGATACCGGATCTTTCCCGCAACCGTGTAAGCAGGGCGCGCCACAGCACGGATGTCAAAACACCTATGACCAGTGCAAATAGCAGAAGCAGCAAGTCGCAACCATCAACTCCCGGTTGCAAAAGCGCGTCGGCAGGGTTCTTCGGGTTGTAGTAAACTGTTTGGGAGGAACCGAGGGGATGGCCCTCGACAGCAACTTCCCATTCCAAAGCCGAATTGTGATCGTCGTAACGGAAGCGATGCCCGGTATACGCCTTTCCGCTAACAATATAATGATACTCAATTTCGATCCCGCGGCGAATCATGACGCTGTGCCCCACTTCACTTCGGACAATTCTGCCCTGGGTGGCGGAAAATCCCCGGGCGAGATGCTGGCGGATCGTCGTCTCCAACAACGCGTACGTGCCCGCGCCGATCAAACCAGTCCAGCAAGCCAGCAGCAAGAAGGGGTAGATTAAGCCGGATTTGCGCATTCCCGCTATTGTGCAACAAATTTGCCTTCTGACAAACCTGAAAATCCGCAAATTTGGCGGCTTGTCAAGGCGGCGGCTTCGCCTTTAAATGGCATCCACGTTATGAACAGAAAGAATTCCAAATCCGCCCGCAAAAATAAAACAGGCCCGCGTGCTTACTCCAGCATTGTGTTTGACGGCCCCGAACGGGCGCCCAGCCGCGCCATGTTATACGCCGTCGGCTTCAAACAGGAAGATTTCAAGAAACCGCTTATCGGGATTGCTTCCACCTGGAGCATGGTCACGCCGTGCAATGCGCATATCGATCAATTGGCCCGCGAAGCCGAAGCCGGCGCTAATCGGGCCGGAGGAAAAGCGATCATTTTCAACACCATCACAATTTCCGACGGCATCTCGATGGGTTCCGAAGGAATGAAGTACTCGCTGGTCTCTCGCGAGGTCATCGCGGATTCAATTGAAACGGTGGTGGCCTGCGAAGGAATGGATGGTTTTGTGGCCATCGGCGGTTGCGACAAAAATATGCCCGGATCGTTAATGGCCATGGCGCGGCTCAACCGGTCGTCGGTTTTTGTTTATGGCGGAACCATTCTGCCGGGGTGCATTACGGGAGATCCGCGCAAGCTGGATATCGTGTCCGTTTTTGAAGCGGTGGGCGCTCACGCCAATCGCAAAATCGACGACGCGCAATTGCAGAAGGTCGAGGCCTGCGCCATTCCCGGGCCTGGCTCCTGCGGCGGGATGTACACCGCCAACACCATGGCCAGCGCCATTGAGGCTTTGGGCATGAGCCTGCCCAACAGCTCCGCCCAAAACGCCATCTCCAAGGCGAAAAAGGAAGATTGCCAGCGTGCTGGCGCGGCAGTGCTGGCCATGCTCGAAAGTGGCTTGCGTCCGCTCGACATTATGACCCGGCACGCTTTTGAAAATGCGATCACTGTGGTCATCGCGCTGGGTGGTTCGACTAATGCTGTTTTGCATTTGCTCGCCATGGCGGACGCTGCCGGGGTCAAATTAGCCCTGGACGACTTCACCAAAATCGGCAAACGCGTCCCTGTGCTGGCTGACTTGAAGCCGAGCGGAAAATACCTGATGTCCGAGTTGGTGGCCATCGGCGGCATCCAGCCATTGATGAAAATGCTGCTCGATGCGGGTTTGCTGCATGGAGATTGTTTAACCGTCACCGGCAAATCGTTGGCCGAAAACCTGGCCCATGTGCCGCCCTATCCACACTACCAAAAAATCATTCAGCCCTTGGACAATCCCATCAAAAAGAATAGTCACCTGGTCATTCTTTACGGGAATCTGGCGCCCGACGGCGCAGTGGCAAAAATCACAGGCAAGGAGGGGACACGTTTTGAAGGAACGGCGCGCGTCTTTAATTCAGAAGAGCACGCATTGCAAAAAATCCTGGACGGAACGATCAAAAAAGGCGACGTGGTCGTAATCCGTTTCGAAGGCCCAAAGGGTGGCCCAGGCATGCGCGAAATGCTGGCCCCGACCAGTGCCATTTCCGGCAAAGGCTTGGGCAAGGAAGTCGCCTTGATTACTGACGGAAGGTTCTCAGGCGGCACGCACGGTTTTGTCGTCGGACACATCACTCCCGAAGCTTATGTCGGCGGGCCGCTGGCGTTGGTCAAGAATGGTGACACGATTTTGATTGATGCGGAACGAAGCGAAATCAGCCTCCGAATTTCGCCGCGTGAAATGCAGGCGCGCCGCAAAGCCTGGAAACCCATCAAACCGCGTTACACCCGTGGCGTTCTGGCCAAGTACGCCCACGCCGTGACGCAGGCATCTTTTGGGGCGGTAACAGACCAAAACCTGAAGCTGGATTAAGCCGGGTGGAAGACTTATCTCCCGGAAAGATAAGATTCCATTTGATCAATGGCGGCGCTTTGGGCGGAGATAATCCAGTTGACGAGGTCGCCAATGGAGACAAGACCCATCATTTTGCCATCCTCCAATATCGGCAGGTGCCGGATGTGTTTGTCCGTCATTAACCGCATGCAATCCTCGACGGTTTGTTGCGGAGTGGCGCTGGTGACATCGGTCGAAATGATTTCGCGCACCAGCGTCTTCTGCGACGTCTTGCCGGCCAAGGCGACTTTGCGAGTGTAATCGCGCTCCGAGAAAATGCCGATGACCTTGTCTCCCTCTACCACAGGTAGAGCGCCGATGTTTTTTTGGGCCAGGAGCCGGATGGCTTCGAACACAGTCGCGTTGGGAGAGATGGTCCACACCGCATTTCCTTTATGATGCAAAATAGTGCTTATGGCGACACTGGTTGTCATGGATTTAACGTTATCATAACCCCTCGCCACTGCAATGCCAGCAAAAAAACTCACGAAAAATCCTCGCAAAATGCAAACTGTTCCTTCCGTTCCTTCGCAAATTGCGCTTTTATGCCTTTAAATAGTTCTTGCTCTTTTTCGTAACTTCATTAATATCAACGGCTCTTCGGATTAGGGACTGGTGGCACGGACGTAGCAGAACATTACATCGAAGTTAGCCCAGGGAATGCGGGAAATTCACGCGGAGACGAGCCGAGCGCCAATGGGCGGCGCAGTTTTTCATCAAGTTAGTTTTATGAGATGGTTTTTCATATTTTGCCTGTGCGGCCTGCCAATGACCGCCTGGGGAGTCACGTATGAAGAGCAGGCGGTCGCCGCCGTGCTCATGGGAGAAGCATGGTCCGAAGGCCCCCGGGGAATGACTGCCGTAGCCGAAGTCATCCATCAAAGGGCTGTCGAGAAGGGTCGCGCTCCGCTCCAAATCATATCGGCATCGCGGGGGCGGATCCACGCATTTTCATGCCTGAATGGGACGACCGTCAAACATCTCATTGGAAGATTCAGCCAGGAACCGGCTTATCAAGAGGCTTTGCAACTCGCGGAGATCACGTGTCAAAATCCAGCCCGCTTGCCTGGTCTTGCTAGGTTTGCGAATCATTTCACCCGCACAACCGAGCGCCCCTATTGGGCACGCGGGCATCGCCCAGTCGCCATCATCGGCCAGCACGCGTTCTATAGATTGGAACACTATTAAGAGCGAGGTGAGACCGGATTTGGGCGGTCTTCAACGGAACCCACGAGTTCCAACGAATAAAATTTGACCTGCCCATTGGCATTCCCTAGACTGCGCTCCATTTATGAACGTATTAGTTTGTGACCCAATTTCGCCCAAAGGCATTGCCCTGCTGCAGCAATGTCCTGAATTGAAGGTCACGGTGCTCAAACAAAAAATCCCAGAAGCCGAGCTCATGACCTTGATCGGCGATGTTCACGCCATGGTGGTGCGGTCGGAAACGAAGATTACCAAAGCAGTGATCGAGGCCGCGCCTCATTTGCGCGTGGTGGGTCGCGCCGGTGTCGGAGTGGACAACGTGGATGTCGATGCCGCCACGCAACGCGGCATCGTGGTGATGAACACCCCGGGCGGCAACACCATCTCGACGGCTGAACTGACGTTCTCGATGTTGATGGCCCTGGCGCGCAAGATTCCCCAAGCGCACATGTCAATGAAGGAAGGCAAATGGAGTCGCAAAGATTTTCAAGGGTCGGAACTTTACAATAAAACCCTGGGCATCCTCGGCATGGGCCGAATCGGCACCGAAGTCGCCAAACGCGCACAAGCGTTCGGCATGAAAGTGCTGGCCTACGATCCCTTCCTCACCCTGGCTCGGGCCAAATCGTTGCAGGTGGATCTCAGGGAGAATGTGGATGAAGTTTATCGGACGGCTGATTTTATTACCGTCCACATGCCCATGACGGATGAAACCAAAGGAATGGTCAACGCCGCAGCATTCACCAAAATGAAGAAAGGCGTGCGCATTTTGAATTGTGCGCGCGGCGGCATCATCAAGGAAGCCGACCTCTACGCCGCCTTGCAAAGCGGGCAGGTGGGCGGAGCGGGATTGGATGTTTATGAAACGGAACCGCCTCCGGCCGATTTTCAATTGCGCAGCCTGCCGCAAGTGGTGATGACTCCGCATTTGGGAGCAAGCACGGAAGAAGCGCAGGAAAACGTGGGCATCGAAGTGGCCGAGGCGATCACGGATTATTTGTTGAGCGGCGGCGTGCGCAACGCCGTCAACTTGCCCAACTTGGACGCGCAGACCTTCCAAGTGGTCAAACCATTTTTGACTTTGGGTGAGAAACTGGGGCGCTTGCTGGCCCAGCTTGCCCCCAAACGCAACGACCGCATCGTCGTCACCTACGGCGGACGCGCCGCCCAGTTGCCCAGCGATCCGGTGACACGCTCCGTGCTGAAGGGCTTCCTGGAACTGGCCGGCGGCAAGGAAGTCAATCAAGTCAACGTCCACACCCTGGCCTCTTCCTTGGGATTGGAAGTCCAGGAAGTCAAGTCGAGCGAAGAAACCGACTTTAATGAATGGCTGCACGTCGCGGTCTTTTCGGGCGACCAAAAGGTATCGGCGGCCGGCAGTATTTTTGGGGCGAAGAACCTGCCCCGGATCGTCCGGATCAACAGCCAACCCGTCGAAATTGTGCCGGAAGGCGTCTTATTCCTGATGACCAATAAAGACCGGCCAGGAATTGTCGGATATATCGGCACTTTAATGGGTCGGCATAACGTCAACATTGCCAGCATGAGTTTGAGCCGCGACACTGTCGGCGGGAACGCCTTGACAGTCTTGAATCTGGACAGCATCCCCCCGGCAGAACTGCTGGCAGAAATACAGAAAGATCCGGACATTAGCAACGTGCGGGTGGCGAAACTTTAATTGCAAACGAATCCAACATGAAACTTTTCACAAAACAATACATACTGCTGACCGGACTGGCATTGGCCCTTTGCCAATGGCAACCCGCCGCCCGCGCCGCCACGCCGGACAAACCCGCCGATATCTTTCCCGATTCTGTGATTGCCACCGGCAAGGGCTTTGAAATCAAAAACAGCCAGCTCAATGACGCATTTCTAACCTACAACACAAGCGTTGCGGCCAACGGCGGAAGCATCCCCGAAAACCAGCGCGACACGGTCAGATCCAATTTGCTGCAACATCTGATCATCACGAAAATCCTGACGCAAAAAGCGACGCCGGACGATAAGGCCAGAATCATGAAGCTGGTCGATGATAACATCGACGAGGCCCGCAAAACAGCGCCCAATCCGCAGGTGTTCGACGCAGAGATCAAGGCCAGTGGCATGACATTGGATCAAGTCCGGGAACGAGCGTGCGAAGAACAACTTTGTAAACGGATTCTGCAACGGGAAACAACCAACGGGATCATGGTTTCCGGCGAAGCCGCCAAAAAATTCTTCGATGACAATCCGGACAAGTTTGAAGTACCGGAAGAAGTGCGCGTCAGCCATATTCTCATTTCGACGCTGGATCCGTTGACACAGCATCCTCTGCCGTCAGATCAGAAGAAGGTAAAGGAGCAACTGGCCCGGGACATTAGAGCCCGCGCCGAAAAGGGCGAGGATTTCACCAAGTTGGTCAAGCAATATTCTGAGGATCCGGGCTCCAAGGACAAAGGCGGCGAATACAAATTTCCTCGCGGTCAAATGGTGCCGGAATTCGAAGCCGCGGCATTCAGCTTAAAACCCAACCAAATCAGCGAGATCGTGGAAACCCAATATGGTTTTCATATCATAAAACTGTTGGAAAAATTTCCACCGAAGCACGAGCAGTTCGCCGAGGTCGAGGCGCGGATAAAGAATTATCTCGTTGAGAAAAAGGCCGAAGACGCCCTGCCCGCCTACTTGGACAAACTCAAGGCCGAAGCTGGCGTCAAACTAATCAATCCCGACACTGGAAAAATAACGCCTTCCCCCGCCAATTGAGGGCGGGGCTGTGGTTCACTGTCGGAGTTCGATCGGAACGTAGTGGGCATTGACCGGCCCGACATATATCTGCCGCGGCCGGCAGATGCGCTTGCGCGGTTCGTCCAATATTTCCTTGAAGTTCGCAATCCATCCCGGCATTCGCCCAATGGCGAACATCACCGTAAACATCTCCGTCGGAATGCCAATGGCGCGCATAATAATGCCGCTGTAAAAATCCACGTTCGGATAAAGTTTGCGCTCCACGAAATAGGAATCGTGCAAGGCGGCTTGTTCCAGTTTCTTGGCGATGTCAAGCAAAGGATCTTGCCGATGCAGAGTGTGGAGCAGGTTGTCGCAGGCTTCCTTGATGATGGTGGCGCGCGGGTCGTAATGTTTGTAAACCCGGTGGCCAAATCCCATCAATCGTTGCCCGCTGTGCTTGTCCTTGGCCGCCGCGATAAACCTCTGTCCGTCGTCCCCGGAATCATGGATCTGCTGCAACATCGTAATGACCGCCTGATTCGCTCCTCCGTGCAACGTGCCCCACAGCGCGCACACCCCCGCCGCCGCGCTGGCGAACAGATTCGCCTCGCTCGACGCCACCATCCGCACCGTTGAAGTCGAGCAATTCTGCTCGTGGTCGGCGTGCAGCAGGAAAATCAAGTCCAGTGCCTTCACCACTTCCGGCTTCAAATCGTAGTCTTCATACGGATTGGAAAACATCATGTGCAGGAAGTTCGAGGTGTAATCGTAATCCGGCTTGGGATAAATAAATGGCAGCCGGCGCGATTTCCGGTGCGAAAAGGCCGCGATGGTCCGCACCTGCGAAATCAAACGCGCCGCCTGCTCGTCGAATTCCTCCCGGTTGGGCAATCCCATCAAGCTGGGATAATAACAACTACTGGCATTGATCATCGCCGAAAGGATCGCCATTGGGTGCGCTCCTGGCGGAAAGCCTTCAAAATGATGCTTCATGTCCTCGTGCAAATTTTGGTTTTGCTTGAGGAGATCGGAAAACTTTTGCAGTTGCGCCGGGGTCGGCAGCTTGCCGTAAACCACCACATACGCGGTCTCGATAAACCTAGATTTGACAGCGAGTTCCTCGATCGGAATGCCGCGGTAGCGCAAGATGCCTTTTTCCCCGTCAATAAATGTTATGGCGCTGGCGCAGGCGCCGGTGTTGGCGTAACCGTCGTCCAGCGTGATGTAGCCTGTCGTCTCGCGCAGCGTGGAAATATCAAACGCCTTTTCGTGTTCCGTGCCGGTAACGATCGAAAGTTCGTAAGCCTTTCCATCCAATTGCAATTTCGCCTTCTCGCTCATATTTCTTCCTCCCCATTTTATACCACCCGTTTTAATTTGCCACGCTATTTCCTCCGATCAATGTGCGCCCAATGGCCCGCTGAAGTTGTAGGTGCCGGACAGCACGCAAAAAACGGTTCGCTGATCCTCCGCTTTCAGAAACGTCACCCCCGCCGACTCGGCCACGGGCTTGCCGCCTTCTTTCACCTGCGCAAGTTCGCTGATCGGCAAGCTGACAGTCGCGGTGGTGTTGGCCGGAACCCTGACAGCCAATCGAAATTCTCCGTTCACCACCTTCCAATCGCTTATGATTTCGCCTCGCACCGAATTGTATTCCCCTCGCGCCCAGGTCAAATCGCCCGCCACATGCGGCGTGACAAAAAAATGTTTAAAGCCGGGCGCCGCCGGATCAGGATTGATCCCCGCCAGGGCCCTGAAAAACCACGCGTCAACATCGCCAAACATGACGTGAAAACGCGAGTCCCCCCCGCCCCACTCCTCCCAAAGGGTGGTCGCGCCTTGCTCGATCCACCAACCCCAACCGGGCAGGTCTTTCTGCGCCGCGACACGATAAGCCACATCCGTTCGCCCGTTTTCGGTCAGTGCATTCAACAGGTATTTCGCGCCCAGAATGCCCGTGTCCACATGCCAATTTGCCTTTTCCACGGCGGCGACAAGATTGCTCGACACGCGCTCCTTGTTTTCAGGCGGGACGAGTCCCTGATAAAGCGCGCAACTGAGCGCGGTCTGGCTGCCGTTGTCATAAAGCCCGGTGGCGGGCTGATAGAACCGCTTCCCAAAGGCCTGCCGGATATTTGCGGCCTGTTCCTGATAATGCAGCGCGTCCTCTTCCTTGCCCAGCAATCCCGCCGCCAGCGCCACGATTTTCGTGTCCACATAATAATACGCCGTGTCGGTAATCGGAGCTTCCGTCTTCGTCTTGAACGGCACCCAATCGTTCAGGCCGATGTTGACAATGCCATCCTTGGCGTGGCTGGTGAGGTAATCCACGTAACGTTTCAAATTTTCGTAATGCCGGCGAAATTCCTCCGTGTCTCCGTAATAGAGGTATTGGTAATAAGGAATGAGCACTAGAGCGCTGTCCCAGGCCGGACCGTTGCCCCAGGGATACCCCCAGCCGCTCGTTGGCACGATGCCCGGCAATTTGCCGTCGGGCCGTTGTTCATCCGTAATGTCCTGAATCCATTTGCTGTAAACCGCCGAAGGAAAAAAGTTGTACATGCCCAATTCCGACGCGAGATGGGCATCGCCGGTCCAGCCGTTCTTTTCGCGGTGGGGACAATCCGTGGGAATGCCTTGAAGATTGCCAAGGTAGGACCGCCGCGCCGCAGCCGCGATTTGATTCAACAACGGATTGGAGCACGCAAAGTGTCCGACGACGGGAACATCCGAATGAAAGAAAACTGCAGTAAGCGACTCCTTGTCCGGACGGCCTGGAAATCCCCGCACCTCGATGTAACGATATCCGTCATACGCAAATCGCGAACTCCAATTCTCCCGCGACCCGCCCTTGAGAATATAAATATCGGTCTGGAATCTCTGTTTGGCGTCGAAACGTTTCACATGCTGCGCAATTGCTGCCTGGTCCACCAAACCATTCGTGGCCACGCGTTCGCCGTACTTCATCGAAATCTCCGCGCCAGCCGGGCCTTCCACGGACAATCTCGCATTACCCGTAAGGTTTTGCCCGAAATCGAAAACAAACACGCCCGGGTTTGGTTCACTGACGTTGGTTGCCTTGAACGTCCGGTCCACGCGAATGGGCGGCATCATTTGCGCAGAGATGGTCCCGTGCGGGGGCTCGACCAGCAATGCTGGTGTCCAGGTCGAATCATCAAAACCAACCAGGTTCCACCCAGCTTGCTCCCGACGCGCGTCGTAAACTTCCCCGCTGTAAATGGTGTTGTAAACGATGGGGCTGTCCGCCGTCTTCCAATCGGCGCCGCTCGTAATCACAAGGCGGCGGCCATCCACGAAATCGATTTCCAATTGGCACAACAACTTGGGCGCGGCGCGCCAGGGAGCCTTGTCCCAATCCCACGCCGTCTTGTTGAGCACGTTGAACCAGCCGTTGCCGAGTATGACGCCGACGGCGTTGTCTCCCCGTTTGAGCAGATCGGTGATGTCATGGGTCACGTACAAAACTCGCCGGTCATATCGGGTATATCCAGGGTCTAGCAAATGATCACCCACACGTTTTCCGTTCAGATAAAGCTCGAAGTAACCGAGACCGCAAATGTAACCGCGCGCCTGCTTGACTTTGCCGTCGAGTGTAAAAGTACCCCTGAGCAACGGCGCGATCGCCACGTTGTCGTTCGTGGTGCGGCCAATCCAACTGGCCTGCCAATCGGTGGGTTGTAGCAAACCCATTTCCCAATTCCTGGCGTTGCTTTCAAAAACCTTGCCGTCCTTGTCCCAAACACGGACTTTCCAAAAACACTGCTGGCGCGAACTGAGAGGCGTTCCGCTATAATAAACCTCCGTCGTGTCCTCCGACACAACCTTGCCGCTGTCCCACAAATTCGCTTTGCCGGGCCGCAAGCCGTGCTCGGCGCCGGCGACGAGGATTTCATAAGCGGTCTGCTTCTGGCCGCGCTCATCGGACTCCACCTTCCAGCTCAAGCGCGGCCGGTCCGCATCGATGCCAAGCGGATTTTCCAATTGCTCGCAGCGCAGCTCCAGGATCGTCACCGCCTGCGCGATGTGGCCTGCGCCACAGATCAGCAAAAGGAACAACACCGCAAAAAGTACCCGGCGCACATGCCGGCCGATGGGAAGAAAAGTTAAAAATGTCATTTCAATGATTGAGCACACAACTACACCATTGCCTTCCTCCGGCCAATTTAATTCAGAAGACGGTTAGCCAGTTTTTATGATTTAGCTTCGATCTTAGGCTCTGCCAAATCGGTTTCACCCATTCTGAGCATTGCGTTGGTCGCGCCAAAAATGCTGTTTAATCCCTCCATGATACGCGATGCCGGATGCGGCCTGACCACTGGGCCGCTAGATAAGAAAGGCGCTATTTGCTTTTTAAATGCAGAGTTTTCGCCTTTCATTCACGCATGATTGCTCGCGTTACACTCGAGCTCGCCATGGGCAAGGAATTTGATTACCTCATTCCCGACGAATTGGCGGGTCTGGTGGAAGTCGGCACCCGGGTCAAGGTGCCATTTGCCCGCCGTCAAGTACTGGGTTGCGTTACCGCCCTCCCGGAGAGTTCTCCTCATCCGCACCTTCGGCCGCTTATAAAAATCATCGGACGCCAATCGTTTGTCAGCCCGAAGATTCTGCAATTGGCGCGTTGGATGGGCGAGTATTATTGCTGCCCGCCGGAGATTGCCTTGAAGACCGTCCTGCCCGAGGCTGTGCGCAAAGAAAAAGAAGGCTGGCGCGAGCAACTCTCAGTGCGAGCCCTGCCCTGCGATGGAACGGGACCAAAATTGAGCAAACGCCAGTCGGAGATTCTCGAAATTGTCCGCCAGCGAAGTGAAATTCTTCTCCAGGAATTATTGCAGACAGCCGACACGACCGCGCAAACATTGCGCCGTTTGGAGGACAAGGGGCTGATTGCCATAACGTCACTAATTTCCGAGCGTGATCCTTACGGGAGGGAAACGATTTTGCCGACTCAATCGATGTCCTTTAACCCGGATCAACTCCGTGCTTTTGAAAAAATTACGGCTGCAATGGGTGAAACCGGCGTCCCGCCAAAATCCGTCGCTGCAACAATTCAAAACGAGTCACATCCTGAGTCCGCATCCTCGATTGTGGGTAGGATTGGGTGGGACGCTCCAACCAAACAGGCGAGAGGTCTGTTCCATCCTGCTGTCTTCCTGTTGCATGGAGTGACGGGAAGCGGCAAGACGGAGGTTTATTTGCAGGCCATCGCCCGAAGCCTGCAACAAGGAAAAGGGGCGATTGTCCTGGTGCCGGAAATTTCTTTGACACCACAGACGGTCGAGCGGTTTAAGGCCCGTTTTAGTTCCGGTCCGATGCAAACGCTGGTGGCGGTGTTGCACAGCCATTTATCGGCGGGTGAACGCCATGATGAGTGGCACAAAATCCGCCAAGGTCGCGCCCGCATCGTGATTGGCGCGCGGTCCGCCGTTTTTGCGCCTGTCGATCCCCTCGGGCTGATTATCGTGGATGAGGAACACGAACATTCTTACAAGCAGGAGGAATCCCCTCGTTACCATGCCCGCGATGTCGCCGTGGTGCGCGGCCGGATGGAAGACGCCGTGGTGGTGCTGGGTTCTGCCACGCCTTCCATGGAAAGTTTCTACAATGCGCAAAAAGGCAAATACCGCCTTCTGGAAATGCCGATCCGCGCCGATCATAAAAAAATGCCCATCGTTCGCGTCGTCGATATGCGCCAGGTCGCGCGCCAAGAAAAGGGAACACCCATCCTCTCGCCCCAGCTCAAGGAGGCCATTCACAGCCGTCTGGATCGCCGGGAACAGACTTTATTGTTTTTGAATCGGCGCGGTTTTGCCACCTCGTTGCAATGTCCTCTCTGCGGCTACGTGGCTGTGTGCCCCAATTGCAGTCTTTCACTCACCTATCATCGCCAAGCCGGCAAGCTGCGCTGCCATATTTGCGCCCATGAGGCCATAGCGCCGACCGTTTGCCCGGATCCGAAATGCCGCAATCCAGCTATTCGCTACGCCGGTCTGGGCACCGAGAAAGTCGAGGCCACGCTGGCCAAACTCTTTCCCAAGGCCCGCATTCGCCGCATGGATTCGGACACCTTGAAACGCAAGGAAGATTACCGCCGCATCCTCGGCGATTTTAGGACCGGGAAAATCGACTTGCTGGTCGGCACCCAAATGATCGCCAAAGGCCTGCACTTTCCCAACGTGACGCTGGTCGGGATTATCTATGCGGACTTGAGCTTGCACATGCCGGACTTTCGCGCCGGGGAGCGGACTTTTCAATTATTGACACAAGTGGCGGGCCGGGCCGGGCGCGGCGACGTGGAGGGGGAGGTTTTCGTGCAGGCTTTTACGCCGTTTCATCCAGCCATTCAATATGCCCGTCGCCATGATTTTAGCGGCTTTTATGAACAGGAGATTGATTTTCGCCGCCAACTCAATTATCCGCCCGTCAGCCGGATCGCTTTGCTCCTGCTCAAAGGGCGCAATGAGGAGAAGGTCAAGTTTTCGGCCATCCACGTGCGGCACGAAATCGAGAAATGGTCCGGCACGTTTCGGGACATGATTTTGGCCGGGCCCGCCCCTGCCCCGCTCGCTCGCACCGAAAGCAAATACCGCTTTCACATTATGTTGCGCGCCCGGCAAATGACGCAGTTAAGCCAAAGACTGGCGGGATTGATCGCTTCTCTCAACTTGCCCGAAGAAGTTGCAATGACAGTTGATATTGATCCAGTAAACCTAATGTAACTCAGCAAACAGCACAGGCCATCGACTGATGGGCTGGCACCGACAACGTGACCACCGAACCGGTATCCGCCGAATAGCTCAATTCGGCCATGCCGTCCAGACAAAGCAGTCGTTCATTAATGGCGATGGCTTCCAGCGCCTCTTCCGCTATCCGTTGCTGCCCGAGTGCGTCGTCATTGGCCCGCAAATGCAAACAAACTGTTCCATCCGTCTCCGCCAGCTCAATTTCCACGCGGGCCACTCCGGCTGCCACAAAAATATCCGAGACAATCTCGCGGCACATTCCAAACAGTTCGTTGGCGGCGAAAGGCTCCACAGAAATGTTATCATCCGGAGCGATGACGGTACAGTAACAGCAGATATCCTTGGCCGATGACTGCGCGAACCATCGCAAAGCGTTGGTCAGACCAAACTCATCGACGATGCGAGGTTGCAATTCGCCAGTAATTTCCCGAAGCGATTGTCCGAGTTCCATGACAAGAGAGGCCCAAGCCTTGCAGTCTTTGCCCCAGTCCTCCGGTGGGCTGCTTTCCGATGATGTCAGCGATAATTGCAATGCCAGCAAGGTCATCTTTTGACTGATTTCATCATGGATTTTGCGGGCGAGACGTTTCTGCTGTTGCTGATTCAGTAACTGTTGTCTCTCCAAAAGTGCCCTCGTTTGTGTTAGCGACGTGTTCATAATTTGATATGCCATACTGGCAACATTTCATCAGCACATTGAGTGCCAAACATACGCAGGGGACATATCGACGGGTGGACGTCTGGAAGTTGCAGGGGAAAGCAGGAAAATAAAGCGCCCGGCGTCAATCCAGCCCATCTAACCGCCGCCGCGACTCTGTCTTGATCTTAGGAATCGCGTCCCAAAACGGTACGCAAAACCCGCCGGCATCACGCCGTTTTAAGAGGAGAAGCCTTTCTTATTAATTTGGCGCCATTGGTCTTTAGGTAGGCCTGCACGGTGGCAATCCCTCCCAAACTAATTGGCACCCGCTTCTGACTCTGAAAGAGCCGGTAGTGCGTAAGGGTCTTGCCCACTTCCATGATTTCGATGTGTTTATCGTCCATCCTCCAAAGCTGGCCTTTCGCTAAAGGTGGCGGAGAGAGTTTTTTAGCCTTCATATTTTTTGCTGTTGTCGAGCGCTTCACCACTGTGAAAAAAATTCTTTATGACCGCAATTTCAGCCATCCGGCACTTTGGGGACGGGTTCTTCGTCCGGCGTAAACCATTAAAGCATTTCCCGCGGAAAAAATAAACATAAATCTTCGCTTTTTTATGCGCTACAATCTATTCGTGGCATGTCAATTTTACCGTAAAACATCGCCTGGTTTTTTGGGGAACGGCAGAATCGCGGGGCGAGACTGGACCTGTCCCGGAGGCGAGGCCGGCGGCTCCTGTCGGGCATATACGTCGGGAATCTGAGTCACGGTCTGTGTCTGCACAGGATAAATCGTCCGTGGGGCGGCCGTCATTCCATCCGGCGTTTTGCCACGGACAGCGTCCGCTTGCGCATTGTAGGCCGCAACGCCGGGCGACAATGTGGAATCGCGCAACTGGTCATCCGCCGCGCTGGAAGATCGGGCCGTTGAAAATCCCTGGCCGGCCTCTTGGTTCGCCCCTTGCACTTCATCGTAAAATGGCACGAATTGCCCTTCCCGCATTCGCTCCAAACCGGTAAATCCATGATTAAAAAGGCTGCGGGTCCATACGGTGTTTTCACTTGAATCGGGAGAACGCTCACCGTAACGTCCGTCCTTTTGATAATCAGTTCTTCCCTCGGTGTTTACCATCTCCAGCCTACTACGAAGACTTTCCTCGCCCGTGGTTTTGTCGTTCTTCCCTTCGGAGAAAGCGCTTCCAGCATCTGGATCCTGCCCTCTTCGCGTATCCCAACGGTCAGTTGTATCCGTGGCTGGCCGCCGCTTGGAAACCAAATTGTCGTATGTACCGTCTGCGCCGGGATTGGCATCGTTATCCCGGCCGTCTGCAAAAGCTGGGTCCGATCTTTTAGCGTCCTTTTTATTTTGGCCGGGAATGATCAGGAACTCTGATGAACTGGGCGCGCTATCTTCAACCAGCAGGTCATCGGGCCGTACCGGTGGCTGGAACTCATCAAGTTTGGGGAGCCCCTTATCGTCGTGTTCCACCTTGGGAAGTTCAATGGAAGCGCCTGGAGCAGAAAACTCGATCTTGTCACCGGCCAGGGCCAATGAAGGCATCATGCAAGGGGACAACGCGCCCGCCAACAGAACCAGAACGGTCAGAGAATTTGAACGCCAAGACGACATACTTACGCCTCGTATCTATAGCATAAAACCGGCCATGTGTCAATGCTTCCCGCTTCTCAAAAATCCCGCGATGCTGAAACGAGGATGGTTTACGCCTTCGGCGCCATCTCGCGTTCGCGGTCTTCCATCGCCGCTTTGCGGGAAAGTCGCACCCGGCCTTTTTCATCAACGCCCAGGCATTTGACCCAGACTTCATCGCCCATTTTGACGATGTCCTCAGTGGCCTTGACCCGGAAATTTGCCAGCTCGCTAATGTGGACCAGGCCATCTTTGCCCGGCAAAAACTCCACAAACGCCCCAAACTCCTTGATCGTGACCACTTTGCCACGGTAGAGCTTACCGATCTCTGCTTCGGCCGTCATGCCTTCAATCGCGCCTCGCGCGATCTTCATGCCCTCTTCCGAGATGGAATAAATATTGACTGTGCCATCGTCTTCGATGTTGATTTCACAACCGGACTCCTCGACCAAACGCTTGATGTTCTTGCCGCCAGGTCCGATGAGCGCCCCGATCTTCTCGGGATTGATCTTCACTTGCACGATGCGCGGGGCGTATTTGCTCATTTCCTTCCGCGGTTCCGGCAACGTTTGAGCCATGATGCCCAGAATGGTCAGACGGCTCTTCCGGGCTTTTTCCAGGGCCTCAGCCATGATGCTGTGCGGCAAACCGCGCAACTTCAGGTCAAGTTGAAATCCCGTGATGCCTTTTTCGGTGCCCGCGATTTTGCAATCCATGTCGCAAAATGCGTCTTCCCAACCGATGATGTCCGTCAGCAATTTGTAACTGCCGATTTTGTCCTTGTCATCGTGCTCTGCGCAAATGCCGATGCTGATGCCGGCCACGGGCCGTATCATCGGCACGCCCGCGTCCAATAACGCCAAAGTGCCCCCGCAAACCGTCGCCATGGAACTCGATCCGTTGGATTCCATGATCTCGCTCGTTACACGAATGGCATAAGGATAAGTGTCCAGCGGCAGCATGGGTTCGATGGATCGTTCCGCCAATGCGCCGTGACCGATTTCACGGCGGCCCGGGCCGCTGATGCGCCCCGTTTCACCCACCGAGTAATTTGGGAAATTGTAATGCAGAATGAACTTCTTCTGCGTCTCTCCACCGGTGTAGGAGTCAAATTCCTGTGCATCTTCTGTCGTTCCCAAGGTCACCAGCGTCACGGCCTGGGTCTCGCCGCGGCTGAACAGGGCCGAACCATGCGCCCGGGGCAGAATGCCGGCTTCGCAGATAATGGGCCGGATGTCGTCATAGCCACGGCCGTCGAGCCGTTTGTCTTCGTCCATGATCAAACCGCGCACTGTTTCTTTTTGGATATAATAAAACGCCTCGCGCAGCACGGACTCGGTCACTTTCTCCCCGCCAAATTTTTCCACGAGTTTGGCGGCGACTTCATCGGTCAACGCCTTGACGGCCTGCTCGCGTTCGAGTTTTTTGTGGGTGAGCAATGCCGGCACCATGCGCTCCCCGGCCAGTCTTTTGGCTTCTGCCAAAATATCTTCCGGCACGATGCTCACGGTAATGTCGCGCTTTTTCTTTCCGCCGCGCGCGGCCAATTCTTTTTGCGCCAGGATGAGCGGCTGGCAGCAGTCGTGGCCGAATTTGAGCGCCGCGATGAAATCCGCTTCCGAGATTTCCTTGGCCGCTCCTTCGAACATGACCACATCCGCGGTGTTGCCCACATAGATGAGGTCCAGATCACTTTCGGCCTGTTCGGCATGGGTGGGGTTGGCCACGAATTTTCCACCGATCCGCCCGATGCGCAATGCGCCCAGCGGTCCGTCCCAGGGAATATCGCTGACGGCCAGTGATGCCGAAGCGCCAATGATGCTCAAAATGTCCGAATCGTTTTCGCCATCCGCGCTCAGAAGAATGCTTTGCACCTGCACTTCATTGAACCACCCTTTTGGGAAAAGCGGGCGGATGGGACGGTCGGTCAAACGGCTGGTCAGGATTTCCTTTTCGGTGGGACGCCCTTCGCGCTTGAAATAGCCGCCGGGGAACTTGCCCGCCGCCGCCGCCTTTTCGCGGTAATCCACCGTTAGCGGGAAAAACTCCTGGCCGGGCTTGGCCTTGCTGGCCGCCACTGCCGCCACCATGACGATTGTTTCACCCAGTTGCACCGTGACGGAGCCGTCGGCCTGTTTGGCCAGTTTGCCTGTCTCGATAATAATTTGCTTCGCCCCAACTTGGGCCGTTACTCGTTCTGCCATAATATTTCCTATAAAACCCGCCGACTCAGGGGAACTTCAATCAACCCCGGGCCGATCCGGCCCGATCCTGATTGAAATTACCCAAGTCGGCGAAACACAAAACCGCGAATTTAATTCTTCACATTGAACCGGTCGCGTTTCCGGGCCAACGAAGCTGTTTGAACCATTGCCATGGTCGGGATCATCCAGTTCCCGGGAAAAGAAGGCCAAAATCAATGGCGAAGCTTCAACTTCTTTGTCACCGCCTGATAGCGCGGCAAGTCCGACTGATGGAGATAATTCAGCAAACGCCGCCGCTGCGCGACCATTTTCAACATGCCGCGTCGGGAGCTGTGGTCCTTGATGTTTTTCTGCAAATGCTCAGTCAGGTGATTAATCCGCTCCGTCAAAAGGGCAACTTGCACGTCTGCGGAGCCAGTGTCCTTGTCGTGAAGCTGAAAGCCCGTTATCGTCTTTCCTTTTTCCATATTTTTCTATCCGATCAATTCTGTTATGAAAGCACAGTTTAGGTTTGGGCAATCCGCCTGTAAAGCTCTTTTTTGGCCGGTCTTCGGGGCCGGGCGCATCCGTACACTGTTACGGATTGCTCGCGACCCAAAGTTCTTCCCAATGATGATTATGCCTGGCTTCTTCCAAGGCGCAAAGATGCCGCAAGCCTTTTGCAGTCCAAAATTGCCCGG